>Ga0209992_10000022_pt1 | contig 252346 bp, 218 predicted proteins | sample 2SBtaG_2_FD_182564 | JGI IMG/M metagenome (GOLD analysis project Ga0209992, IMG submission 182564) | Deep subsurface microbial communities from Kolumbo volcano to uncover new lineages of life (NeLLi) - 2SBTROV12_ACTIVE470 metaG (SPAdes)... | ecosystem: Environmental > Aquatic > Marine >... | reverse complement strand
TGTTTGTGCTAGCAATCAATCGTATGCTGGCTTCAACAGTTTTTAAAAAAGACCAAAGGAACTGGCTCTGCTTATAACAAGGCGCTTAAGACCACTCCCTTCGGTCGCTCGGACGCATTTACGCGGGCCGGCTTCGCCATTATGCCCCACGCAACTGCGCCGCTTAGCTTAATGTTAGCTGCCCAAGGAAGTCATGTACTATAATACGGAAAAAGATTTGAAGTCTATGATCGAACTACTCGAAAAAGACGAGAGTAGATGGTCACAGTTCTTCCAAAAGGCGCTTGCTGCATTCGAGAGTGGTGAGTATCAGCAATGCGCTGAAATCATTTCGTCGGGTAGTGGTGGTATGGGCAGCCTTAATGATTTGGTGTTGGGGCAAACCGCAGATTCAAACGGTAAGTTTCAATGGAAACCTGGGTATGAAGAAATGAATAATTCATATCAAGAACTGCTGTCTTCGCTTTATGCTTTTGCTCAAGGTATGAGGCGTGCAGCTAACAAGCGCGTCAATTAGGACGCTCGCAAGCTCGCGCCTATTACGCGGGCGTTAGGGCCTCTATGAAAATTGCACACCCCCAATCTATTGACAGACTGCCTACAAGAAGAGAAAGGATATTAGCGATTTTTCTCGGATTCATATGCTCTACTATTACGGGCGCCGTTTCATTTTTGGGAATTCATCAGACATATAAAGGTGAACTAGAAGCTCTTGATTACACATTTTACTATTTGTTGTTTTCACTTAGTGTTTGGGCATTAATTAGAGCTGTTTTTACAAAAGCGGCAAAGCCAAGTGCTATTTCATTTATGGCTATAGGTGGAATTCTAACCTTTTTTTCTATTGTAATTCTGTTTTTAGCAATAATTGAAAATACAAAATTCGAACCAAAAGGAATCATAGGCTGTTTAGTTATTTTATTGGTTGGGGCGTTAACTTTAGTATATGGTTTCACTAAACGAAAACGGCCCTAACAAACCACTCAAGGCTCTCGCTTCGCTCGCTGGGACGCTAACACATGGGCTGCGTCACTTCGTTCCTAATTTTAGCCCATGCGTTATCGCCCCTTAGTGGGAAGTTATGTGCAGGTTTAATTTATGAGGGTTAAATGGATTATTTCTCTTCATGCTCATGCGAAGCTGTTCGCGTAAAACTATCACTTCCTAAGTCAATCGAAAGCTATCAACCTAGAGAATGTGACTGCGACTTTTGTAAGCATCATAGTCTTGCGTACATATCAGATCCGCTTGGAAAGTTAAGCGTTAACTCAAGTGCCTCAGTCAAGTTTTTAAAGCAAGGTTCAGAACAAGCCTCCTTTATTCAATGTTCTAGATGCAACCAAGTCGTGGCGGTTTTTTACGATGCAGAAAAAGTTAAAAAAGGTGCTGTATCCGCTACTCTATTTGCCAATCGTCATTCTTTCAATGAATATCAAACCACTTCACCTAAATTGTTGAGTTCGGCAGATAGACGTGAGCGTTGGGGTAATTTATGGTTAACTGTGGTTTTAGAAATAAGCGAAAACACATAACAAAAAAATCAAGTTCGCCCGCTGCGCGGGCTGGGACGCAAACATGCGGGGCGGCTTCGCCATTATGCCCCACACGTCTGCGCCCCTTATTTAAAAGTTAGCATTTAAAGGAAACCTATGAAGTCATACCTAAAGTTTCTGCTTTTGTTAAGTTTCTCAACACAACTATTTGCAAGTAGTGATTGGAACGAAAAAGATCTCAGTGAAATTTATAAATATGTCGATAAATCAGGCTTCAATGGAGCAATCTTAGTTAGCCATCAAGGAAAACTTATTGTTGAGGAGTATTTAGGATTCGCGGATAGCGAAAAGACTACCGTGCTAACTCGTCAACATCTTTTTAGTCCCGGTTCTGTTGGAAAAGAGTTTACTACTGTTGGCATTATGATGCTGGAAGACCAAGGCCTATTATCCTACGAGGATAAGGTTTCAAAATTCTTAACTGAGCTTCCTGAGTGGGCAAAGAATGTAACAATTCACCAAATTCTCAACCACACATCGGGTTTCCCTAAAATTAAATGGAAAAAAAATATATCAACAACCGATGCGATTAAACAAATATTAAACAGCGAAGGTTTGTTCGAACCAGGAAACGGTTACCAATATTCAAATTTAAACGTTGTTACCCGCGCATTGGTTATAGAAGCTTTAACTGAGGTGCCATTTTCAGCATTCATGTACGACAACATTTTCGAGCCTGCGAAAATTAAAGACTCTTATCAACAATTAACTCAAAAAGACACTTCAACCAAAAAGGTTGTAGGCGATTACCCAACTTATCTCAACGGAGTAACAGTTTACGTTACACCGATAGACTTAATGAAATTTGAAAACGCCCTTACATCAAACTTATTAATCCCGTTTGCAGATGTTCAAACCAAACTGGACGGTGATGAGTTATCTGGTCAAAACAATCGCGCTCTGTATGATTTCGGTTCGTTTTCTAAGGACAGTATGGGTACTCTGCTCAGATGGAAACATGATGGCTCTAATCCGTCTCATCACACATTAAAATTTCACGACTTCGAAAATGATTTGGTCATAATCATAATGTCTAGCGATGGAAATAAATCCACGTTGTATCAAATAAAAGAAAAAATTGTGGAGCGTCTAGCTGCGTTAGCGGATTGAATGCTAACAAAATGCTTAAGTCGTTCGCCCAAAAGCGGACTCACTGGGACACAAACATGGCGCGCCTTGCGGCATTTTGCGCGCCACGTTTGTGCCCCTTAGCTCAAAGTTAGCTTTCAGGAGTAATATTGAACAAAACGGAAGTTTCAGAACTAGTTATTTCCTACTCTGACAAATATGGTTCAACCAACAAACCAGAGAGAAGAGATCTGCAGAACAAACTCAGAAAAGTGAAGTCAAAAGCTCTTTTTGACGGGCTATTCTCAATATTCCTCATGGAGTCATATCCGGAATCATTTGCGCGTCAAAATAATGCTGGTTTAATGCTTTTTAAAATCAAACCTAAAGTTAAACTAGAACCATTGGAAATGCTTAGAGTTTGTCTCCCAACTTGGGACGTAAGCGTAGAGGAATTAGTATTCTACTTCGTAGAAAAATGTGGAAAAGAAGAAATCGGAATAGTACTAGAGAAACTTAAATCTTTTCCACTATCTGAACGTGAATCGGAGGCATTGAAAAGCATGCACTTCTGGTTTGAAAAAGCATGAAAGCTAACAAACGCATAAACTCGCTCGCGGGCTCGCTGGGACAAAAACACGTAGGCTCCCTTCGCTTCGCTCTGTATTATAGCCTACGTATTTTTGCCCGTTATGCGGGCCGTTAGCTGCCTTTGGAAAGATTCATGGATGTAATAGATATAAAAACATTTGTTCCAAGTAGGGATTACGAGATTTCTAAATCTTTCTACTCGGAAATTGGATTCAAATCAGAATACGTAACCGATGACCTCACGCTTTTTGAAAACGGAGATTGCCTTTTCTTTTTGCAGCGCTTTTACAATGAGGATATGGCCAAGAACTTCATGTTGCAAATCTGCGTTTCAGACATATACGATGCGTATGAAATATGTTCTAAGTCGGAAAACAAATCCAAGATTACGCCAATACAACAAGAGTCTTGGGGCAAAGTTTTTTATTTATGGGGGCCAGTAGGTGAACTGTTGCACATTACGCAGTTGGGCAGCTAACAAAACGCTCAAGCCACTCCCTTCGGTCGCTGGGACGCATATACGTGGGGCGGCTTCGCCATTATGCCCCACGTGCCTGCGCCCGTTATTGGAAAGTTATACACACAAGGAAGATTATGTATAAGCTCTTACTTTTATTTGTCTTTTTACCTCTATCGTTTGTTGCCAATGCAGCTCTCTCTAAGGGAGAACTGGAGCAACTAGCAACAAAGTTTGTGGAAGCCAAAAATGCTCGACAGCAACCTGATACTACAATTCAGGATATTGATGCCTTTATTAATCTAATTGCAGACGAATTCGTCGATGAACATGTGAAGTTTAATGTAACGATTACGGAAAAGTCCGCTTTACGTGAAGGTATGATTGCCAAAATGAGGGACAAAATTTACTACAGTTCAATAGTTATAAACGAAATGATGACTGGGGGAAATGTTGCCATTATTAAGATGACTGAGTCAGGAAAAGTCAGGCCAAGTCATTTAGACAAAGATATAACCTACAGCTCTGTAAATATAGTAACCTTAGAATTCAATGAAGATAAGTTGATTACGCATATTCGCAGGCATCACGGTTAATGTGTGTATAACAAAACGCTGTTGGCACTCCCTTCGGTCGTTGGGACACTAACACGTGGGCTGACTCGCTCCGCTCGGATTTTAGCCCACGTGCTAGCGCCCCAAAGCTTAGTGTTATGTACTTTGTCTCATAAAATGAAACTAATAGAAGTAATTGAAAAAATTGACGACCTTGATGACGAAGCAACAATCTGGGTAAAAGTCGGTGAGGAATTAAATACAAGTACTAAAGCTGTTGTTGCAGCAGAAGATGAATCTGGTTTAAATCCCATTTTTAGTGGCGTCAAATATAGTTACTTTCTGGAAGTGTTCATCGCCAAAGAAATTATTGAAACAATGCCAGAAGTAACGGTTTTACAAAAAGTAAATAGGGTTATTTATTACGCTATTAACGATGCGTAACACCAAAGGAAACGAGGTTGTTTTATGCACGTACATAACAAAAAAATTAAGTACGCCCGCTGCGCGGGCTGGGACGCTAACACATGGGCTGCGTCACTTCGTTCCTAATTTTAGCCCATGTGTTATCGCCCCTTATTTAAAAGTTATAAGGCGTCAGCCTAAACTTCGTTTGGCTATATAAAAATTTCAGTAAAACTACCCTCACCTGTTTTCATTAGCATCGCTCTGGCTTGTGGTAGGTTTATATCCGCCGCTTTCAATTCAAAGGTGGTGTAATAGGCGCTTTACCTTCTAGTTCTTATTTTCAGCCAGCAAGCGCCATTACACTTGATAGCTCAGATGGCGGCTAGCTTCTGTCAAATCAAAAACATCACTGCACAGTCGTTTTTCTTGTCTGCGTTAACAATCAATCGTATGCTGGCTTCAACAGTTTTTAAAAAGACCAACGGAACAGGCTCTGCTTCTAACAAAGCGCTTAAGTCACTCCCTTCGGTCGTTCGGACGCATTTACGCGGGGCGGCTTCGCCATTATGCCCCACGCAACTGCGCCGCTTAGCTTAATGTTAGGGCTCAGATATGAATCGAGTATTTGGTAAGGTATTCAAATGCGAAGCCGGCGTTGAGTACGGCGTAATTCGAAAAGCCAAGGAGCCATTCCCTGAAGTCTTATCCACTTCGAATGTCCTTGCCGAAGACGATTGCGGTAACTATTTCGTTCTGCTTAACGAGGCTGTGTGCTTCTGGGATCACGAAACAGGAGAGAACCATTTTCTTTCTGGTTCAGTAAATGATTTTGTTTCTAGGTGCTCTGCTCCAGAAGAAGTTGAATTAGAGCTTGGTCAGGTAGAGTCGGCTTGGATAGATCCCGAGTTTGCGAAGCAATTCGGCATCAAGAGCAAGCCCTAACAAGCGCATGTTTCGGACAAATTTCCGCTGCGCTCCAATTTTCCGCAAATGCGGGCGTTATCTTCCAATTGGCATATGTGCTCTTCTGCGATAATCTTAATGTATGCCGACAGTATTAAGATTAGGGCCTTATCGTTTCTCTTTTATAGTAATGAAAACGGTGAACCCGCACACATTTAAGTTCAGCGAGAGAAGATGCTTGCTAAATTCTGGTTAAAGCCCGTTGCTTTAGCTAGCTCTACTCGTTTTCCACCTAAAGAGTTAAGAAAGCTCGAGCAATTGGTGGTCGAAAATAAAGAAACATTTTTGGAGGCTTGGAATGGCTATTTTAGCAGTTGAACATCACCCTCTTGCTCACTCAGTTAGTTTTGACTCAGACTCACTTATTATCAGTCTAATTGATGGCCGCACTCTTTCCGTTCCTTTAGCTTGGTTCCCATCGCTTTCATCTGCGACTGCAGATCAACTTAAAGATTGGGAGATACTGGGTGATGGCGAAGGTATTCATTGGCCTCAATTGGACGAGGACTTAAGTGTTAGTGGTCTTCTTTTGGGCAATCAAGGAAAGAAAATAACAACTCAATAAACTCACTCACTACGTTCGCTGGGACGCATACACGCGGGGCGGCTTCGCCATTATACCCCACGTATCAGCGCCCCTTAGCTTAAAGTTATACGCAATTGGTCAGAACAACTTTTTAACATCGCGATAAAAATTTTCATGAGAACCAAGAGCTATCAATTCAAGTATTACAGTGCCATCCTCGTAGCTGTAACCTAGTAAGGTTAACTGCTTGACCATCTTGAATTTGTACACGCGAAGAAAGGCTAGGTCGCCTTTTTTCTGCTCACCTAGAAGAGGATCGGCCATTAGTTCCTTAACGGCTTTATCCAAGTCTTTTTTCTGATTCTGATGTAACTTCTTTACTGCTCTCTTAAAATTAGCTGTCTGTAAAACATTGGTAATCTTAGCCAAAATCGTAAGGCTCCAATTTTCCAGCCTCTTTTTCAGCTTTAGAAATAATTGCCTGTTTCACAAATTCGTATGGCAAATCGGGATTATCTTCCATCATTTCACCTATCTTTGCCCAATGCTCAATCTGTTTTGGCATAGTTCGATTTAGTGCTTTGCCCATAATGGTAGCTTTCTCAACTAGATCTTGGTCTAGTCTTACGCTCGCGGTTGCCATAATATGTCTCCCAATAGTTAGCCGTTACATTGTAGCACTACGCTACACATGTAGCAAATTGCGTATAACAAAAGCGTTAACACTCGCTGCGCTCCCTGGGACAGTAACACGTGGGCACTGTCGCTTCGCTCCATATTTTAGCCCACGTGCTACCGCCCCTTATTTGGGTGTTGGTATGACTCCCTTTGTCAACCCTGAGCGAGTGCATCCCTAACACTATTTCAGTCCATAATTAGCTTTATTTCTAACTTAAAATAAATGAGCTAACGCACCGGATGAGGCAGTAATGTCGTCGGTTCTAATGCTGGTATTCGTGGATTATTCATTTCTCAATGAACAACGCCTACCTTACTCACTCCGCCGACGCCCAGTGACCACTCAGCCTTTCCAGTCGCCGGATACGCTCCTCAATGGTTTGCAGTTGTTCCTGCAAGACAATTTGCTGGGCTGGATGAGGCAAAATCAGTTCGGTGAGCCAGCGAAGGTGCTTCTTCGACCAGTTGGCAGTGCCTTCATAACGTATGTTGTTGCGAAGTAATAAGGCTTTGAGTTGATACTTTGCTTCTTTTAAATCCTTCATTGCCGCTTCACGAGTACGGGATAAGTCGCGAACGGCTTCGTCCTCAGGCTCGGGAACATATATGGGCGTGAGATCTTCAGACTTTAGCGACTTAACCAGCTTAAGCGCATCTCGACGGTCGGTTTTAATTCGCTCTCCTTGCTTTTTGGAAATAAAGAGACGGAGCCACTACATAGCAACAATGCCCAAGACTGGTAATGAGACGATATATCCAGTAGCCACATGGCCCTGCTTCATAAACAACATGAAGCGTTGCGCCTGGATATTTGGATTCAAACTGACGAAGCAGCTTTTTGACACTAACCTTAGATGAGGGAATACGCCCATAATGAACAGGCGTCGCTCCACGCTGTTCTTCACAATAAGCAACCTCATGAAACTCTTTATGCGTATCCAACCCGATAAAAATCATGCTATGTTTGTTCATGCTAGCCTCCAAATTGATTTAGTATTGAACAAACTAATTATGGCTCTGGTGAGCAGTTTTGCTGTTAGCTAACCCTCGAAAATGCGGAGGCTAGCATTTCTCAGGGAGTCATTGTGTCTAGCCTTTTGAAAACTTGCCATGCTCAGAGTGATAGAATAGTATCACTTTAATGTTACTTTGGAGCAGCTCAAATGAAAGTAGAACTTGTGACGTCACTAAAACGGCAGGCTACTAAGATCCTTGCCGATCTTCATGATACGAAAGAGCCAGTATTAATAACTGAGCACGGAAAGCCGTCAGCTTACCTTATTGATGTAGAAGATTATGAATTTATGCAAAATCGTTTAGCGATCCTCGAAGGCATTGCTCGTGGCGAGCGAGCTCTAGCGGATGGCAAAGTGGTCAGCCATCAAGATGCTAAGGACAGAATGTCAAAATGGTTGAAATAATTTGGACGGAGCCGGCTCTATCCGATCTGAATGACATTGCTGAATACATCGCGCTTGAAAATGTCGTGGCTGCTAAACAACTGGTGCAAACCGTTTTTACAAAAGTTGAACGTTTTGTTGATTTTCCAGAGTCTGGACGCGTCTCACCAGAACTGGAACACCTCAATTGTCGTGAAGTCGTTGTAAATCCGTGTCGTGTTTTCTACAAGTATGATGATGGAAAGGTTCGTATTCTTTTTGTTATGCGTGCGGAGCGGGATTTGCGTCGGTTAATGCTAACGAAACAGTAGGTTTGGTAAAAACGGCTAACGACGCGCTCAAATGGGACACATACATGCAGCGGCTTGCGCCATTATAGCTACATGTATGTGCCAAAAGGAATTTGAATGCACAAGAATAATCAACTAATAATCGCTGGCAGTTTAAGCATCTTGGCTGCACTACTTCATATAAGTTGTATTATCGGCGGTCCTGATTGGTATCTCTTTTTTGGTGCTGGTCAACGCATGGCTCAACTCGCAGCTCAGGGTGACCCGTACCCCACAATTGCAACTTTAGTAATTGCCTCAATTCTTACGGGCTGGGGCTTATATGCGTTTTCTGGTGCAGGCATCATCATCAAATTACCTCTACTAAAAACCTGTTTAGCTTTAATCACAGCCATCTATTTTTTGCGTGGTATCGCAGGCTTAATTGGCCCCTTTCTGTCTTCAGACCCTGTGGTACATCAGAATTCAATAACCTTTTGGTTAGTAAGCTCAATTATATGCTGTATTTATGGTATGTTTTATTTATTGGGCACAGTAAAGTTATGGCGGCAGTAGAAAGTACGCTGGCACATAACAAAAATTAAGCTCGCACGCTACGCGGCCTGGAACGCAAACATGTAGGCTGGCTCACTTCGTTAGACTTTTAGCCCACATGCCTGCGCCCCTTATTTAAAAGTCTATATACCTAAAAGGATTTGACTAAATGAAGTACCTCATATTATCTCTTTTTTCACTTTCCATTGTTGGCTGTGGCACAATCAATACGCCTAATGACGGTGTCGATGCAATCTACAACACCACTTCGGCAGTGATAAAAGGTGAGAACAGTAACTGCTCGACGGGACATATTGAAGATAGGAAGAAGTGTAAGAGTCGTTCGCAAGAAAAGACAAATGCTATTTCAGAGTCAATCAAAAAGCACCGTCGCGACAGCGGCGTCTAACAAGGAAAATTTTTATTTCATAAGCTTTCATTGATATACGCTATGCTCTTTTTACTGTCAGCTTCCACGACAGGAAAGCTGTATTACACGCAAGAATCTGGGAAACGAGTTTTAGCTTGCGATGTAAGAGTTATGCCTTAAAAGTGCTGTATTTGTAAGCCAATAATCGTTGACGGTAAGAAAAACTAGCATGACAATGGACACGCAGGTTTTGGCCAAGTACTTACAATTGCAGGCGCTGCAACGAAAACTTTTGTGACCTTGCACTGACTGGAAACTCGGGCGATACGAATATCAGCCCATTTTACGTAATGCCAATTCGAAGCTTTAAAAATAATAGAAAAAGCGCGTTTGTATGAAAATTAAAATTAACGTTATTGATGCGTTTACCAGTGTAAGATTCAAAGGTAACCCTGCCGCTGTTGTTATCACTGGTAAATGGCTCAGTAATGAAAAAATGCAGGAAATTGCTGCCGAGAATAACCTGTCTGAAACCGCATTCTTGGTTGAAGATGATAACGGCGTATTTACTATCCGCTGGTTTTCACCCATGACAGAAATCGACTTTTGTGGGCACGCAACGTTGGCTTCTGCCTATGTGATTTTTAGCGAAAATTATCAGCTATCACATATTTCACTTTTCGCAGAGTCAGTAGGAATGATGAAAATCGTTAAAAAAGACGATGGATTCATTCAGATGGACTTTCCTAACAGAATGCCTAGCCCTGTTAACGAAGTACCTGAAGCGTTACTGCAAGGGCTTTCTATCAAGCCCAAAAGCGTTTTAAAAAATAACCAAGCTTATTTTGCGGTTTATTCAGACGAAGACGATGTTTTAAGCGCAATTCAAGACAGCGAACAACTAAAAACACTCGCGCCTTATGATGTGGTAGTAACAGCGCCTGGCTCACAATTTGATTTTGTGTCGCGTTATTTCTGGCCTGCAAATGGTGGTGATGAAGACCCTGTCACAGGCTCTATCCACACTGGTCTAGCGCCGTATTGGGCTAAAAAGTTAGGAATGTCCAAGCTAATGGCTTATCAAGCATCTAAACGAGGTGGTACAGTCAAATGTGAAGTAACAGGCGACCGCGTACTTATTTCTGGCCAAGCGGTGTCTTACCTTGAAGGTTATATTACTATTTAACAATTTAGAGAATAAAGCTGTAGAAGGAACTATATAAATGCAAAAAGTCGTTGAATTTAAAACTCGTAACTTTTGGTCTAGCCAACTCAATTTAGACACCCTTAACGAAGAAATTAAAAATACAACAATCAGGGCTGGCGTGTTATTCAAGTAACACCAGCGGCGTCGTTCTCCGCACATATTCGTTCAGTATTACTCCTTCTTGAAAAATCGAATAGTTGAAAGTAAAAACTAGAAAGAGCCGACCACTCTATTTACATTTCCCGGCGCAAACAAAAAAGCGGAAGATATTTAATCTTCCGCTTTCACTCACTCAACAACATACTGCTGTACCTTGTTCTATCTACGCAAACTCAGCGTTAGCGCCCAACTGCAATACCTTCCCTACGAGGGTCAGCACCACCGATGAGCTTACCCGATTTAAATTGGATCCCATGTAGGCCGCTGTTTAAATCCACCACTTTTACGTTATGACCAAGTGCCTTTAATGGCGCTTCAAGCTCAGCTATAGGTGTGCCCTTCTCTAACGCCGTATAATCGTTTCTATTGGTGATTTTAGGCAGGTTTATCGCTTGCTGAATGTCTAAACCGAAGTCCAAAACACCAATTAGCGTTTGCGCGACATAGCTTACAATTCTCGAGCCACCCGGTGAGCCTACAACCACTTCTAAGTTACCTTCTTTGCCGAACACCATTGTGGGGCTCATAGCACTTCTAGGTCTCTTACCAGGCTCTACGCGGTTAGGGACAGGGAATCTATTTTTCGTTGGAGAGAACGAGAAGTCGGTGAGCTGATTGTTTAGCAAAAAGCCTTCTACCATAATCCCAGAGCCAAACATGAATTCAATGCTTGTGGTCATGGATACTGCATTACCCTCTTTGTCTACGATTGAAACATGTGAGGTGTTAGGCAACTCCATTGATGTACCAAGCGCTACGTTTGCATCAGCGTATGGATTACCAGCGCGCTTGCGACGCCATTCTTTATCAACACTAATGCTTTCTGCACGGCGCTCAAGATAGGCCGTATTGATCATAGCCGCGAACGGCAGGTTAGTAAAATCGCTATCCGCTATAAACTTTTCACGGTCGGCATACGAAAGCGCGCTTGCCTGCGTGTACAAATTCGCAAATTCGACTGAATCGGGCGCATACTGGCTAAGATCAAAGCCTTCTAACATTTTCAAAATTTGATACACGTTCACGCCGCCCGAACTCGGCGGTGCCATCCCGCAGATACGTTTTTCGTGATAAAGGCCACAAACAGGTTCACGTTTTACAGGCTCGTAGCTTGCTAAATCTTCTAACGTCATCTGACCTGGGTTGATTTCAGCGCTATTCACCGCTTTTACTATTTTTTCAGCGACTTCACCTTTCAACAAGTAATCGCTTCCCTTTTCAGCAATACCTTTAAGGGTTTTAGCGAGTTTCTTATTTTTCTTTACTGTGCCTTCTTTTAAAGGAAGGCCTGCTGGAAAAAAGTAAGTCGAGCTTGCAGGAAAAGTTTTAAGACCTGGGTGATAGTCTAAAGACACCAGCTTAGCTAAACGCGGCGACACTTTAAAGCCGTCTTCTGCTGTTTTGATTGAATCGTCGAACAGCGTATTCCAAGGCAGCTTGCCGAACTCTTTTTGTGCCATTTCTAGCGCTTTAACTGCACCAGGCACGCCTACTGACTTGCCGCCTACTACAGCGTCTATCCAACGCATTGGTTTGTTCCTTTCGATAAACCAATGAGAATTTACTGCTTTTGGTGCCGTTTCACGCCCGTCAAAGGTATGAAGTACTTTGTTCTTGTTATCCCAATAGAGGATAAACGCACCACCGCCAATACCCGATGATTGCGGCTCAACTAAAGAAAGCATAGATTGAACGGCCACGGCCGCGTCAATGGCGCTTCCCCCCTTTTCTAAAATATTCTTTCCCGCCCAAGACGCATAGGGATTTGCCGCCACAACCATATAGTCTTTGGCTTCAAACGCCTGTTTCTCGACGTATCCCGTTGCCGCTTCTGGCTCACCCACTTCGCGAGCTTGTTTAGCGTTCGCACCAAAAATAAAACAACTAGATAATGCTAGGGTTACTACTGAAGCTCTGAACAAAGCACTGCGTCTCAAAATAATACTTCCTCTTATTTAAACTTTTCGGGGTTAATGGGGCGTTTTTTAAGAAACGCATCAAACGCTTCTTGGGCTGCGGTAGTACCCAACGCTTCTAAAAATATATCAAACTCTTCGTTCATTTGTTGGTTTGTTCGCTCCCCGTCACCTTTTAACAGCGCTTTTGTTTGTTTAAGCGAAAATGAAGGCTTGGCAACGAGTTTTTCTACCGTGGTTTGAACCGCTTGGTCTATTTCCTGCGCGTCGACAATCTTAGTCAGAATACCAAATTGATAGGCATCGGCAGTGGTAAAGGGTTCGCCCAGCATAAGCCACTCTGCCGCTTTGATATGACCTGCAACCTTAGGCAAAAGATAACTTGATGCATACTCAGGAACAAGCCCTAAGTTGATGAACGGTAGAACAAATCGGGTATCTGGGGTGGCGTATACAAAATCACAATGAAGTAAAAGGGTTGTACCTATTCCCACGGCTAACCCATGAACTTGCGCAATAACAGGTAAATTACATGCTGTGAGCGCACGCATAAAAGCAGCGGTTTCTGGTACTTGAGCGTGATCCTGCTGCTGTGCAAAGTCGCTGATGTCGTTGCCGGCGGTAAAACAATCCCCCGCCCCCTTAATAACAACAACTTTAGTAATACCGTCGTTTTTTATTCCTAAAATGGCGTTCGCCATGTCTTGGTACATATCGCGGGTTAGTGCATTTTTCTTTTCTGGTCGATTGAGGGTTATGGTGAGGCACTGCTGTTTTATTTCGGTAATGATGTAAGACATAATTACTCCTTTACTGTCGTCTTCGTTATTTTTAGGCGTACTTCAGTTTTCACCCTGTGGGCAATTTCTGTATCATAGCCAGCAAATTCGAAATTCAAAAATAACTAACACTGATGAATTCACTGCCGTTTTCGCTTAAGTATAGTGCTGGCCCCTTACTTATTGCGCTATGTTCTCTTATCGCGTTTTTCTTTGAACCCTTATCGGGCAATTATTTAGCTTACGACCGCTTCGCCATTCAGGGTTTAGAAACGTGGCGAATAGTGAGTGGCAACATCGTTCACACTAATGGCTACCACCTGCTTTTAAATATAGCGGGCCTAGCACTTTTGTGGGCGTTACACGGCGAACATTATCGCGTTGGTTTGTTCTTGAAAGTCTTTGTGTGGTGCTGCTTAGGCACCAGTGTTGGGCTTTACTTTTTTTCACCAGACCTTATTTGGTATGCGGGGCTTTCTGGCGCACTTCACGGCATTTTTGCATGGGGCGCCTGTGTTGATATTAAGGAAAAGATGAAGTCGGGTTGGTTACTACTTATTGGGTTAGCGATTAAAGTGGGATACGAACAAATAGATGGTAGTAGCGAACAAGTCGCTAACCTTATTGATGCTAAAGTTGCTGTCGATGCGCATTTATTCGGAGCCCTTACGGGTATCACCATCTTTTTGCTGATGTTTATTACGGCAAAGCGTATATAGGTCGTTTTGCATAGTAGCGCTATTCATACGCGCTGCTGACTTCAATAACATGCTATAAGCAGACAAAGAAAAATATCACACAAGAAAAAGGCCCGAACTCTTTTGAATTTGGGCCTTTTTACATTGATTGTGCGATAACAAACCCCGTGCTTTTAAACACGGGGGAAATCGCTCGTTAAGCGCTGTTTATAAGTTTTCTTCGAAAAGTTTATAGATACGGCGATATTCGTCTAACCATGAACTTGGCTGTACAAAGCCGTGGGGTTCAACTGGGTAAATAGCGGTTTCAAAATCTTCTTTTTCAAGCTCTATAAGACGCTGCACAAGTCGCACGGTATCCAAAAAGAATACATTATCATCCACCATAGGCGCATTGATAAGCAGCGGTTTTTCTAACCCCTCTGCGAAATAGATGGGTGAGCTGCGCTCATAGGCGATGGGGTCGATGTCAGGCGTATTTAGAATATTTGCTGTATAAGGCGTATTGTAATGCGCCCAGTCGGTTACCGGCCTAAGAGCTGCGCCTGCTGCAAACAGATCTGGTGCGGTAAACATAGACATAAAGGTCAAGAAGCCGCCGTATGAACCGCCGTATGTGCCAATACGCTCACGATCTACATTTGCATTCTCTACAAGCCAGTTAACACCGTCTCGCAAATCTTGCACTTCTGGCGTACCCATTTGGCGATAAATAGCCGTGCGCCAATCTCGCCCGTACCCAGCACTGGCGCGATAATCCATATCAAGTACCACATAGCCTTGTTGAACAAGCATGCTATGAAACATGTATTCCCTGAAGTAACCCGACCACCCCATGTGGGCGTTCTGCAAATAGCCCGCACCGTGGTTAAACACTACCGCTTTGTTAGGTGCTGACGTGTCGTAGTTTTCTGGTAAATAAACACGAGCGTAAATAGGTGCCTCGGTATGCGATGACTCAATAGCAACGATGTTAGGCACTGCCCATGGTAGCGCGTTAAAATCGGCGCTAGTACTTTGTGTAATTTGTTTTGCCGCAGAAGTTTCATTAGCCGGCTTGATATAAAGCTCTTGTGGCTTATTTACTTTACTGTGACTCAATAGCAAGTTTTTACCATCAGGACTAAGCGAGTAATCCGTCATACCATTTAAATCGGTCATGGTATCGATAGTGTTGTCGGTTAAGTCAGCGCGATAGACTTCGTAAAGCCCTGGGTGCTCCATATTCGCTTTGAAGTAAATGTAGTTGTCGTCATGAGAAAGTGTTAAGTCATCAACAATAAAGCGCCCACTTGTTAGCGCAATTGGCGCTTCGTTAGGCTTTTGTATGTATAAATGCGAGAAGCCTGTATGTTCAGACTGGTAGTACAATGTCTCGCTATTATTCATCCAACCAAATGCATTAAAACGATAGTTGACCCATGCATCGTCATGTAGCCTATGTTGGTTTTCTAGCGTTTTATTCGCCAAATCGATGGTGGCTATCCAGCGGTCTTTGTTGTCCCACGCTTCAAGCATTACCGCGACAGCGTTTCCGTTTTTGTGCCAGCGAATTGAAGGCTTGGTCCAGTACCAACTCTGTAGCAGCGTAATGTCCCGTGGTAAGCGATTCACTTCATACGATTCGCCCTTTGCTTCGGCATTTTCCGCTTTTACATTAGCCAGAACATCATCGTTATAGCCCGGCAAGTTGAAGTATTTAAGTTCGTTTTTCTCACCTGTTTTTAAATTGAGAAGCCATAATACGTGATTCACCGGCTCAGCATCGGCAACCCGCTGGCGTACTGGCTTAGCAGCAATACGACTGTCTTCCTGAATGTAGTGCGGCATGATGTCGGTATCATCGCGGCTAGGCTTGCTTTCAGTTGTTGCAACCACCGCATAATTTCCCGCAGGAGATACGCTGATACCAGCTAGCCTATGAGACTTGTCAAAGTAAAAAGGCGTTGGCGCTACGCTCTTGTTTTCGTTGGCAAGCGCTTTATGGGCCTTATCTTTATCTTGTCTATTTTTACGCTGTAGTTGTATATATTCCACCAGCGATTGCTGCTGCTTGGCGATATAGTCCTTCGCTGGCTCAACGGCTTCAGGCGCATCTTTAAACGCCCAACTTAGTAACTCTTCACGTGTGCCATTAGACAGGTCGATAGCTATGAATTTGTTGCCACTCAGGGCCATCAACCGACCATCGGTCGTAAACGAAAGCGTAGAGAGTGCGTTCCCTCCTCGCGCCAGATGCACCGTTTCACCGTTAGTGAACTGAACATACACACTATCTTCAAACGAGTACGCAATAACCCCATCATCTCGTACTACTCGTTCGTCAAAACGGTACTTATGTAAATCTGATAAAGGCGCTTTAACCGCACGTGCTGAATTTGAAAGCTCTGCAATATAAACATCTTTTAATGCGCTGTTTTGCTTTTCTCTTTCAAAAACTATTTTACCGCCATCTACCGACCAGCCCATTGATGTCGGCAATGTACCAATCCACTGCGGATCTGACATTATCTGTTTAAGCGTGATTTCACCGGTTTCCGCGTGACTTTGCGATGCAACATCAGGGGTGACTGTTTGCTGTACCGTAGCGGCTGGAAGTGAAGGGGAAGCCGCCTTAGCTGCTATATCGTTAGTTGTGCTGGCGCATCCGCCTAGCGCGAAAGCCACGCTGGCTGCGATGACTAAAGAAGAATATTTTTTCATTATTTTAAGTCGTTGTTATGTAAAAAACGTTAACATTATACGCAGAGTAACCTTGATTGCTCTAACGTTCATCGTTAGTGGTAGTGAACCAAACGTAAACCAATCCCGTTAATGGTTTGGACAAATAACAACGACTAAAATAACAAACATTGATATGAGAGGTAAAACACTATGAAGACTAAAGGTTATGCGGCTGCCCTACTTTCACTTAGTTTATTCACATCTTTGAGCTACGCGAACGAGTGCCCTAGCGTACTTAAATTTATGAAGCGTAAACTCAATTCTCAAGAAACCGTAAACTTGTGTGACGAGTACGCAGGAAAAACCTTGTTGGTCGTTAACACTGCGAGTTATTGTGGTTACACGCCCCAGTTTGAAGGTTTAGAAGCACTTTACCGCAACTACAAAGACAAAGATTTTGCCGTGTTGGGTTTTCCTTCTCACGATTTTAATCAAGAAGATAGCGACGAAGGTAAAACTGCTGAATTGTGTGAACTAACCTATGGCGTTAAGTTCCCGATGTTTGAGCCGATTTCTGTTAAAGGTGACGATGCCGACCCTATGTACCGTATGCTTAAAAACGCGACAGGCAAAGCCCCATCTTGGAATTTCAACAAATACCTTATTGATAGTTCAGGGAAACAAATTACCCACTACCCTAGTTCAACTAAGCCCACAGACGCGGCGTTTATTGCAGATATAGAAGCCTTGCTTAAAAGCGAATAGTCGTTAGTTTATTCACTGCGTAAACAGAGTGGGTAACAAAACCGAATAATATATCGCCCATAAAAAAGCCCCGCGTAATACGCGGGGCAATCAAGCACACTCAACTTGGAACACACTTTTAGCTGAAAACATACTTCCTACGTTTTAGCTAACTGCATTAATTTAGTGTGTTTAGCCCTTCGTTAGTTCAATAATTTTTTCATTCGCATCGGCAAAAGCGCTATTCGCTTGCTCTTCACCCATGTTAAGTCCTTCAGCATAAACGAAATTTACATCGCTGATCCCGATGAAATTTAAAAAATGTTTTAAATATGGTGTTTGTGTATCAAAGTCTGAACCAGCGTAAACACCACCACGGGCTGCAAAAACCGTGGCTGATTTATTCTCTAACAAGCCTACAGGGCCTGTCTCTGTATATTTAAAAGTAATACCAGCCCTTGCGATACGGTCGAAGTAGGCCTTAAGGCTAGAAGGAATGCCAAAGTTATACATAGGTACTGCAAGTACAATTTCGTCCGCCGCTTTCACTGCTTCAACAATATTGTCAGAAATTTTTGCCAATGCATGTTGAGACTCGTTCCTTTCAGATGCATCCGTCATCCACGCCTGCATTTCTTCGCCAGTTAAATGCGGCAGCGCCAGTGAAGCAACATCCACGCGGTTGATGCGCACGCTATCGTCGTTCTCAATTTTTAATAGATACTCGTTGGCAAGTTTAGATGAGTTGCCCTCTGTACCGTTAAGGCTAGAAAAAATCGCTAGTACTGTCTTCATGCAGACCTCCAATATCTGTTATCTCGAAAGGACTTATATATTAGGCCAACCAGCTTGGATGAAAATATCAAAATTAAGGAGGCTTTGTTCTATTTAATAGAACAAAGTCTTGACATGTAAACATTATGAAAACATTACATTGCGTTAATGTTGCAAGGAGGTTGATCTTCTCTATTTCGCTTTGCGTAATCGAGTTTGCCACAACACAATTAAGAGGATACGAAATATGATAAGGACCAAAGCACTCCTTGCTTGTTCAATACTACCACTGTTTTTATTCGGTTGCTCAGATGACGACGACGATGTGGTTCAAGAGCCCACTCCAGAATTTGCCAATGTTAGGGTTGTTCATGCCGCATCGGATGCCCCCATGGTTAACGTTACCGCAAATGATGCCATATTAAACAGCCTTGAAAATGTAGACTACCAAGTCGCTTCTTCCCGTTTTGAAGTGGAAACGGGTACCTACGACATTGGCGTAACCGGCATTCTTCCAGGTGAAAACGCTGAAGTTTTACAAGCCGATGTAACGCTAGAAGCAGACATGAATTACGACATCTTTGCTGTTGGTAATGTAGCAGATGAATCGCTTTCGCTTCTCACGGTAACAAGCACCGAAACATCCGTTGAAGCCGGTAATGCGCAAGTTCAGATTGTACATGCAGCATCTATGGCACCGACGGTCGACATTTATGTTACTGCCCCCGATACAGACATCACTGCGGAACAACCACTTGTCACTGCTGAATTTACTGATTCTACAGACCTGATTCAGGTTCCAGCAGGAGATTACCAAATTCGTATTACACCAGCAGGTGAAACCACGGTGGTGTACGATTCAGGCACGGTTAACCTCGCCGATGGTGCAGACTTGCTTATCGCAGCTACTAACAATGTAGGTACGGGGGAATCACCCGTTACGCTGCTTGCAGCAGATGGTGATGGCAGCTTTAAAATATGGGACACAGAAGCGGGTGCAGCGATTCGCGTGGTCCATGGTATCAGCGACGCGCCAGCGGTTGATGTAATTGCTAATAATGAAGTTGTGTTGGTAGACGGCATCCAATTCCCTCGTACAACCGATTATCTTTCTGTTGCTGCCGGCGATTATTTAATTGATGTAGTAGCGGATAGCGATAGTAGTGTTGTGGCAATTGACGATGCAGAATTATCGCTAGAAGTCGGCATGTCGTATACCGCTATCGCAAATAATACTCTAGCAGCGCCAGAGTTAGACGTACTGCTTGATATGCCACGTTCTGTTGCAACTGAAGCAAAAGTGCGAATTATTCATGCTGCACCTTCTGCTGGAAACGTTGATATTTATGTGACAGCGGATGGTGAAATTGATGCCATTGACCCCGCCTTTGCAGATATAGCCTATGATACAGGCGAGCTTGTCGAAACAGGTTATGTTAGCTTAGCTGAAGGCGACTATGTGGTAACTGTAACCCCCACCGGTACAAAAACCGCTGCTATCGAAACGGGTGTACTAAGCCTTGAAAACGGTGGAATATACACCGCAATCGCACTTGATGGCGCGATGGAAGGTGATTTACCACAGTTAGCGTTACTTGATGATCTAGCACCACCCCCACCAGCGTTTAATGCTGATATGACTTACAACGTTAGTTTAAGTGGAGCGCAAGAGGTACCTACTGTTGATACCATGTCTACTGCAACGGCAGTCGTTGAGATTGACGAAGATCTACCTGCATTTAGCGTAAGTGTAGATGTTTCCGGATTAACCGATGTTACTGGCGTTCACGTTCACGATGGGGACATTGGTATGAACGGCCCAGTTGCTTTCCCACTGACCGATGCTGGAAATGGTACCTATGTTTTAGCTGAAACTACCATTTCACCGAGTAACCTAGATGCGCTGACTAGCGGTAAGTGGTATCTAAACGTTCATACCACAGCTAATCCAAGTGGCGAAGTGCGTGGCCAAATTGTCCCTGACACTACAGCGGTAGTGACATTCTCGCTAAGCGGCAGTCAAGAAGTACCAGCGGTAGATACTATGGCTATGGGCTCTGGCTATGCCCTTTTCGATACGACCAACAATAATGTTTCTCTTGTCGCGGTTACCACTATCGATAACGCGACCATGGCACACATTCACACTGGCTTTGCTGGAGTAAATGGTCCTGTGCTAGAAGCGTTGGTCGAAAGTGACGAAACAGCTGGCGTTTGGATGACGGATGGAAGCGTAATGCTTGATGAAGCTACAGCTACGCAATTACTTTCAGGAGGTCACTATGTGAATGTACACACTGCGGCATTCACTGGCGGTGAAATTCGAGGCCAGATCACGCCTGACAATATCGAAGTGTACGGCATCATTGCCGATGGCTTACAAGAAGTTCCAGCCGTTACTACAACAGCAAGCGGTGCGGGTGCATTCACGCTGAACACATCCACAGGTGCACTATCTGGTAGCGTAACCATTACAGGTATGACGGCCAACATGGCGCACATCCACGAAGGTGAAGCGGGTGTAAACGGTGGTGTATTACTGGGGCTTACTGACGGTACAGATGGTATGTGGTCGGTGCCAGCTAATACAACGCTAACCGCTGAGCAAATGGGCGTTATGGCTGACGGAGGTCTTTACACAAACTTCCACTCAGATGCATTCCCAAGCGGTGAAATTCGCGGTCAAATTACCCTAGGTTTTGATTAGACAGTTGCCAGTCAAACGTATTGCTTTAATTATATTGAACGCAATTAGTACAAAATAAAAAAGGGGCGAAAGCCCCTTTTTCTGTATTTTAACTCAGCAAAACATTGTTTAAATCGTGTTTAGCGCTGCTTCAAAATCCGCAATCAGATCCTGAGTGTCTTCAATACCTACTGAAATACGTAACATGGTATCGGAAATACCCATAAGCTCACGTTCTTCTGCCGAGTTCTCGAAATAAATAGTAGGTGCAACAGGTAGTGCGAGGGTGCGATTATCGCCTAAGTGGGTGGCGCAGATTACCAGCTCCATCTCGTTTAAAAACGCCACAGGGTTAGCGCCTTCAATCAAATCAAAGCTCAATATCGCACCGTAGCCACCGTTTAGATACTCGCGCGCCATGAAATGCTGAGGATGATCGGCAAGACCAGGATAAAATACCTTAGACACTTTTGGATGGTTATCTAAAAACGTAGCGAGTTCCATGGCATTGTGCTGGCTGCGAGTTAAGCGCAAATCAAGGGTTTCCATGCCAAGAGCGATGGCCGTAGCTGATTGCGGTGCCAATGTAGCACCTAAATCGCGCAAGCCTTTCTTTTTGATTTGGGTAATACCCCACTGTGCAGTATCTGCCACCTGATAAGCAGGCTTGAGGTTGTCAAACTTTGTCCAGTCGAAGTTGCCTGTGTCAACCACTGCTCCACCTAACACATTACCGTGACCTGCAATGTATTTGGTTAATGAGCAAAACACCAGTGATGCCTTAACGTCTTTTGCGTAGAAAACTGGCGGCGGGGTCATGGTGTTATCAACCATAAACAGCATGTGCTTTTCTTCACAAAACTGACCGATAGCGTGAAGGTCAGCCACTTGGGTTACCGGGTTCGCCACGGTTTCTGTGTACACGCCTTTTGTATTTGGCTGGTACGCTTCTTTTACTTGCTGAATATCAGTAACGTCTGTGTAGGTTACTTGCACACCAAAGTCTTTGATGGTCTCAAAAAAACTGCGGGTATTTCCAAACAAATACTGGCTTACTATTAAATGATCGCCTGACTTAAGCAACGCAAACAAGGTGCTGCTTATAGCAGCCATTCCCGTTGCATAGCATAGCGCACCTACGCCACCTTCAAATTCACAAAGCATGTTTTGAAGCGCAGCAACTGACGGTGAAGATGAGCGAGAATAGACGTGAGCAGCACGTTTTCCTTGAAAGGCGTCTATGATGCCCTGAGCATCTTTAAACTCGAAAAGCACTGAATTAGATGTACTGCTATGGACACCACCATGTTCTGGTGTATTTAGCATGCGATCAGCATGAACCTGACGGGTTGTGAATCCCAATTTTGTCACGGGTGAAGCTCCGAAAATAGATGATTGCGACTTAGCCTAGTACGTTACTTAAACAGTACTCACTGCTTCTTACGAAACAGCTATGGCTTTGTAATGCAGTTTTTAGGATATTTTGCGCAAACATTATCATAAAACGTATAAATAGTTTGCATTTGTTCATCTATATTAGTCACATTCTGAATAATTGGCCCTAAAACGATAGTCTTTTTCGCATAATCTAGCCCAATAACTTGAATGGGAATTTTGGCTTGCTTCGCAATATGCATAAACCCTGTTTTCCATGGATATACAGGGCTTCTAGTCCCTTCTGGTGCAAGCGCTAGAACAAGATGGTCTGCTTGCGCAATTTGATGAGCTATAGTGGTAACCACGCCGTGGGCTTTGCTTCTTTCAATAGGAATACCGCCCAGCCTTCTTACCACTGCGCCAAGCGGACCTCTGAAAATGGTATGTTTTCCGAAGAAGTTAATATTAAGCTTAAAAGAAAACACTACGCACAGGCCAATAAAGAAGTCCCAGTTAGACGTATGCGGTGCCACTGCCAAAATCGCCTTGTTTTGATTGATTAACTCACCTTCAACTTTCCAGCCCCTTTTCGTAAGAAGCCACGCAGCAAATTGTGAAAGCCAATTAGGCCATTTTCGAGGAATATTTTCTCCTACATTTACCTTTCCTATTGCACGTCCTTCTATGCTACTTTTCGTAAATTCTGTCATTATTATTCTCATTACTACTTCTAAGCGAAGGGTAATCAATATGTTAATGTAACGCAATTGTTAACGACATTTGTTGTTTGCTTGAAATCAGACATATTTAAGGAAGAGCATGTGTATTCTTTTTATCGCTAATAAAGTGCGAGACGATTACCCGCTTATTATTGCGGCCAATAGGGATGAGTTTTACTCGCGGCCTACTTCCCCTTCACATTTTTGGAATAGCTACCCGCACTTACTTGCAGGGCAGGATTTAGAGGCTAACGGCACCTGGATGGGCGTTACGCGTAATGGAACCATGGCAGCACTTACCAATGTAAGAGCCCCCAATAGCATAAATAAAAATGCGGTGTCTCGCGGCGAATTAGTCGCTAACTGGTTGAAGCAAGACCAGGTTGACGCAAAGCACTATGCTCAATCACAATATTTAAAGACGCTGGAAAATACGCGCCATCAGTACAATGGATATAATTTGCTATTTGGTAATGTAAAGGCACTTCAGGTTTACAACAATGTAAACAATTCGACCCATCCAATCGATGCCGGCGTGTATGGTTTGTCTAACGCTGATATTGCTACACCGTGGCCAAAAGTGACGCAAGGCGTTACCGCATTGAACGATTATGTTGCGAAGAAGAGCAGCATAATTGATGACGACTTATTTGATATTTTGCGTTGTGACAACAAAGCTAACGACGCGCAGCTACCCGACACTGGCATAGGCTACGAATGGGAAAAGGCGTTATCCTCCATTTTTATTCAAACTGAAAAATATGGCACTCGCACCTCTACGCTACTTTTAGTCGATAAAAACAATACTATTTCATGGAAAGAGCGTCTTTTCTCAGACAAGGGCGAGGTGCTAGAAACCCGTGCCTTTTCTTTTTCAATTTAGGGTATTTCTGAAATGAAACTTTCGTTTACGTTTTCCTTAGCCGAATAATTGAAATATTTTCAACCTTTAGGGGTCGTTTTTTCTACCATCGGTGGCATAATGCCTGCCTGCTAACTATTGCACACCAACGTAACGTGAGGACATATCGTGTTTGAAGTATTACCCCATCTCGCCCCAGATCCAATTCTTGGCCTGTCAGCTGCTTTTCGTGAAGACACCAACCCAAATAAAATCGATTTAGGTGTTGGCGTATATAAAGATGAGCAAGGTAATACCCCTATTCTTTCAAGTGTTGCCAAAGCACAACAAGTGCTTTTAGACACCGAAACCAGCAAAACCTATATCACGCCTCAGGGTAATCAAGGTTTTATTGATGGCATGTTGTCTTTGCTTTTAGGTAAGAATAGTCCAGTACTTCTTGCAGACCGCGTTGCGGCGGTTCAAGCGCCTGGTGGTTGTGGTGCGCTGCGTATTCTTTCAGAACTGCTAGTGCGTTGTAATGAAAATGGCAAAGTATGGGTAAGCGACCCCACATGGGCTAACCATATTCCACTTATTGGCTCTGCTGGCCTTAAAATTGAAACCTATCCGTACTTCGATAAAGCGTCTGCAAGCATTCGTTTCGACGCTATGATGGAAACTCTTCGCAAAACTGAAAAAGGCGATATCGTTCTTCTTCACGGATGCTGTCACAACCCAACAGGTGCTGATCTTACTAATGCACAATGGGATGAAGTACTCGAAGTCGCGAAAGAGCGTGAGTTCTTACCATTTATTGATGTGGCTTACCTTGGTTTTGGTGAAGGTTTAGACGAAGACGCCTACGGCATGCGTTTGTTAGTTGAGAATCTTCCAGAAGTAATTGTAGCGGCCTCTTGCTCTAAAAACTTCGGTCTTTACCGCGAGCGCGTTGGTCTTGCAGCTATCATCACTGAAGATTCAGCAACCCGTAAAATTGCGCAGGGTCAAATTCAGTCAATCGCACGTGGCATCTACTCTATGCCGCCAAGCTACGGTGGTGCACTAGTAGACATCATTCTTGCTGACGAAGCACTGAACAACGAATGGGTATCTGAAGTGAACGAGATGCGCGACCGCATGAAGTCTCTACGAGCCATGCTTGTTCAAAACCTTCACGACAATGGTTCACCGAAAGACTTTAGCTTTGTGAACGATCAAAAAGGTATGTTCTCGTTCTTGTGTATTACACCTGAGCAAGTGCGCGAAGTGCGTGAAAAGCACAGCGTGTACTTTGTTGATTCTAGTCGCGTAAACATTGCAGGCATCAACCAAGAAAACGTTGAAGCACTAGCGAAAGCCTTGGTATCAGTGCTTTAAGCGTTAGCCAACGTTTTTAAAAATTCAGAAGGCAGAGTTTAAACTCTGCCTTTTTTGTTTTGTCTCTTCTCCTCACTCCCCTGCGACGAAAGGCTTATAAACGCTTTAAACGACGTCTCGTTACACTTGCTAACAAATTTGTGTTGCACGCCCGGTGCTTTTTCGTAGGGCGAACAGGAAATAATCGTTACACTATAACAATGTTGACGTATACGTTAACTTGGTATTTATTAAGATTGGTTTATAACAATTAGATTAACGACAAGAACAAGGAACACCCATGTCAAAAGTAAGTGTATTTTGTATTTCTGCCGCGTTGCTCGGCACGGCAATGCAGGTAGATGCTAAGGAAGGCATGTTCACGCCAGAGCAACTCCCTTCAATTGCTGGCGATTTAAAAGAAACCGGTTTGGAAATTCCTGCCAGCAGCATTAACGATTTAACCGCGTTTCCAATGGGCGCTATTGTGTCGCTTGGCGGTTGTTCGGCTTCGTTTGTCTCTGACAAAGGCTTAGCGGTAACCAATCACCACTGTGCCCGCGGTTCAGTGCAGTACAACAGCACACCAGAAAACAACTACTTAAAAGATGGCTTCTTAGCAAAAGAAATTGGCGACGAACTGCCAGCAGCACCAGGCACTCGTATGTTTGTTACGGTGGATTTTTCTGACGTAACCGACAAAGTTGTTGGCGGTATCAATGATGACGTTCAAGGGCGCGAGCGCTACGACCTTATCGAAGCAAACCGTAAAGCGTTAATTGCAGAATGTGAGTCAGAAGCAGGCTTCCGCTGCTCTGTTCCGTCATTCTTCCAAGGCCTTGAATACAAGCTTATTAAGCAAATGGAAATCCGTGATGTGCGTATTGCTTATGCGCCCGCTGATTCTATCGGTAAATACGGCGGCGATGTAGATAACTGGATGTGGCCTCGCCACACCGGTGATTTCTCTTTCTATCGCGCTTACGTAGGTAAAGACGGTAAACCCGCTGATTACAGTGAAGACAACGTGCCGTTTAAACCTGATCATTTCCTGAAAGTATCGGCTGCTGGCCTTGAAGACGGTGATTTTGTTATGGCGGCGGGTTACCCTGGCTCAACGAATCGCTATGCGCGTTTGTCTCAAGTTTCGTACATGTTTGACTGGTTATACCCTACCTACCTTGAACTGGTAGACGAATGGATTAAAACCATTGAAACCTCGTCAGAAGAAGGTAGCGATGCCCGTATTAAATATGAAGCAACGCTTGCAGGCTTGAATAACTTTCACAAAAATACCTTAGGCCAGCTTTCTGGTGCTAAGCGTGTTGGGCTTGTTCCTCGCCGCGCCGAGCGTGAAGAGCAACTAGCAGCATGGCTAGATAAAAATGGTAAGAGTGAACTAAAACAAGCCCTTGCCGATCTCGATGCAGTTAGCGCTGAACAAATGCAGATGAACAAGCAAAACTTCTGGTATAACAACCTAAGTCGCGCACAACTGTTGTCATCGGCGCAAACCTTATATCGCAACGCAATTGAAAGAGAGAAGCCGGATACAGCACGTGAGTCTGGGTTTCAAAAGCGCGATCAAATTCGTCTTAAAGAAAGTGCAGAGCGAATAGAACGCCGCTTCGACGCTGTGGTAGATCAAGCTGTGTGGCAAAAAATGATCAGCATGTACCTAGAGCAGCCTGAAGAAAACCGAGTTGCGGCTTTCGATAAAGCAGTAGGCATTGACGGTAGTACTGATAGCAAAACACTTCAAAAGAAGTTAAAAGCGTTTTATGACAACACGTCACTTAACAATACTGAAGAGCGTTTGAAGTGGTTAACCGCAAGCCGCGAAGAGTTTGAGAAGAGCAACGACCCATTCATCAAACTAGCAGTAGCATTATTCGATACTGAAATGGCTATTGAAGATAAAAGCAAAACGCTTAGCGGTAAAGCAGCTGCGCTTCGCCCTAAATACATGAGCGCGATTATCGAATGGCAAAAGTCTTTGGGCAGCCTTGCTTACCCGGATGCAAACAGCACGCTTCGAGTAACTTACGGTAACGTGATGGGCGGTTCGCCAAAAGATGGCCTCATTTACGAACCCTTTACCCGTCTTGAAGGCATTACGGAAAAAGATACCGGCGAAACACCATTTGATTCACCGAAAAAGCAGCTTGAGCTTATTGAAGACAAGCAGTACGGTCCGTACAAACTTGAAGACATCAATAGCGTACCGGTAAACTTCCTAACGGACTTAGATTCTACAGGCGGTAACTCAGGCTCTGCAACGCTTAACGCAAAAGCAGAACTAATCGGTTTGTTGTTTGACGGTACGTTTGAAAGCGTTAACTCAGATTGGGACTTTGATCCGAAAACAACCCGCACCATTCACGTAGACACGCGCTACATGCTATGGGTAATGGAGTACGTTGACGGTGCAACAAACCTGATCGAAGAAATGACCATCGTTAAATAATTACTAAAACCAAATGGGGTCAGAGTACATTTCTGCCCCCATCTAAAAGTGGTAAATTGGGGTCAGAGTACTTTTCTTTTCTCTAATGCCCTTTCAGTGAAAAGGAGATCGTTATGAGGTTACTATTAAGGCTTGTAAGTTTAGCCGTGGCTGCATACGCGTGCTACGCGGGCGCTACAACAGGCGAGTGGAAAGCATCTATCGCTATAATTTCATTGTGCGGGTTAGTATTTTTGGTATCACTTATTACCAAGGGTCGCGGAAGTAAATCCGGTTCTCATGGGGACTGTAGCGCAGCCATTTACACGCCAAATATCAGTTCAAGCTCAAGTATCAACTCAAGCTCATCTTGCGGTAGTGATGCCGGTGGCGGCGGTGACTGCTAAAACCAAATGGGGTCAGAGTACATTTTTGTCAATGTAAAAGTACTCTGACCCCATCATTAGAGGCGAAATGTACTCTGACCCCATTATTTTATTTGAGGGCGCGGAGGCCTTGGGTTAGAAGGCGATCTAGTGCGTTTGCGAAGTTTTGTTTATCGCGCTGGGAGAACGCCTTTGGACCGCCAGTGTGTTCGCCACTTGAACGCATGGTGTCCATGAAGTCTCGCATACCCAGTATTTGCTTAATTGACGACTTGTCGTATTCCTCACCACGGTTGTTTAACGCAAGCGCATTTTTCCCTAGTACATCAGCAGCTAAAGGAATGTCGTTGGTGATGACTAAATCCCCCGCCTCGCACTTCTCTACAATGTAATCGTCAGCTGCATCAAAGCCAGAAGGCACCTGTGTAAGGGTTATGTGCTTGTCTGGTGGAACAGACATAGAATGGTTAGCCACCAAAGATAAAGGCAGCTTGGTACGCCTAGCTGCCTTAAAAAGTATATCTTTGATCACTGCAGGGCACGCATCCGCGTCAACCCATATATGCATGGTCGTATCTCGTAATTGTCTCTATTTACGCTAGCATACCACCATCTACAACCACTGTCGTGCCCGTGGTATAGCTTGATGCATCTGATACTAAATACAACACCGTGCCCGCCATTTCATCTGGGTCAGCTACGCGGCCCAGCGGAATTACTTTAAGCGCATGCTTAAGTATTTGTTCATTGGTAGTAAGCGCAGATGCAAATTTGGTGTCAGTTAAACCAGGTAATAAGGCATTCACTCGAATATTTAGGCTACCGCACTCTTTTGCAAACGACTTAGTCATGCTGATAACCGCAGCTTTGGTGATTGAATAAATACCCTGCATATCGCCCGGTGTTACACCATTTACTGAAGCAGTATTGAGTATGACGCCACCGCCCTGCTCTTTCATCATTTTACCCGCTTCAATCGACATGAAGAAGTAGCCGCGAATGTTCACATCGACTGTTTTATTGTAGGCACCAAGGTCGGTATCCAGAATATGACCAAAGTACGGATTTGCCGCAGCGTTATTCACAAGAATGTCCAATTTACCGAAATCTCGTTTAATCGCATCAAACGCTTCGGTAATTTGCTCCATCTCACCCACGTGACAAGCCAATGCCGTTGCTTTGCCGCCCGCATCGCGAATTGAAGAAGCAACCGCCTCACAACCGTCTATTTTACGGCTAGATACAATAACGTGCGCGCCGTACTGAGCAAGTAAACGTGCAATAGATTCACCAATACCGCGACTAGCGCCAGTAACTAGTGCCACTTTTCCTGTTAAATCGAACAAGTCTTTCATTAAATATTCCTTCTCTTGCTGTTTTCGAGCAAACTATGCAGATTGTGATTTATTCTCTTCTTGCATAGTTTCGTAATCGTTTTTAAGGCTTATATAGATAAGGTACATAACCTTTTATATTGCCCCTACGCTTAGTGGTAGCGCCATAGTGAAGCTTATGCCAGCATGCCCCCATCCAACACAACCGACTGGCCCGTCATAAACGATGATTCATCGCTACACAACCAGGCAATCGCATTTGCAATTTCTTCTGGCTTACCAAGCCGCTTCATCGGGTTTGCGCCAATCAGACCTTTTTGACCACGCTCATCGAGTTTTGACAGCACACCCTGCACCATAGGGGTATCTACAAAACTGGGGCAAACAGCGTTAATACGAATATTGGCACGCGCATATTCCACTGCCGCTGATTTGGTTAACCCAATGACACCGTGTTTTGATGCACTGTACGCGCTGATCATAGGCGCAGAGCGAAGCCCAGCAACGGAAGCGATATTAATGATGTGTCCACCACCTGTTGCTGTCATATGCTTCAACGCATTTTTCATGCAGTACCATACCCCCGCTAAATTCACCTGAATATTTTTCATAAACATAGCGTCATCGACTTCGGTGAGCGGTGCTGGAAAATGATCGATACCCGCATTATTGATGATCACGTCTATTTTATCGGTGCGAGATAACGCCGTATCGAACATGGCTTTAACCTGGCTAGGTTCAGTAACATCTACCGCTACGGCGTACGCCTTACCACCAGCCTGTTCAATTTCGCTTGCCAACGATTTCGCGTTGTCTTCATTTAAATCGGCAATACCCACTAAGGCCCCACGAGCACTTAAAACCCGGGCGGAAGCAGCCCCTATACCAGAGCCGCCACCGGTGATAAGAATATGTTTACCTTCAACATTTGCAGCTACGTTCATATAATGAACTCCAAAAAATGTACTTCAATTCAATGACTGGCTGAGCAAGCATGAATGTAATGCTTGCCGCCTGATGCTATAGCATCATTTCCTCTTAAGGCTTATCTCAATTTAGAAATAGCTCGCTTTAACGTTGTTACATGTGGCGTCTTGTGACGTGAGTACTTCTATGTCGCGACTAACCAGCGGCAGTTCCCAATTTAAAAAATACTCGGCGGCTGCTAACTTGCCTTCGTAGAAGTCAACGTCTTGTTCGCCTGCCCCTCTCGCGAGTGCTTGTTCGGCAACATTCGCTTGGCGCAGCCAAATCCAGCTCACTACACAACTTGAGAATATATTTAAAAAGCAGCTTGCGTTAGTAAGCAATACCGGTTGTTTGTCTGAACGCAAATCGGTGGCAGCTTGTTGAATAAGTGCCCCTAGCTTGTCTAGGTAGGGCTTTAGCTTAGCGGCAAGTATCTGTGCACGTGGCGTTTCTGCACGCTTCATGTCGCCCGTTACACGAGAAAGCAACGCTTCTAGCCCCTTACCGTCGTGTTGCCACAATTTTCGACCAAGCAGGTCAAGTGCTTGAATACCATTAGTCCCCTCGTGAATGGGGTTTAAACGGTTGTCACGCCAACACTGCTCAACAGGGTATTCACGGGTATAACCCGCGCCCCCCAAAATCTGAATAGCTAAGTCATTCGCTTTAGGACCAAACTCTGATGGCCAGGCTTTAAACACCGGCGTTAATAAGTCTAACAGCTGGGAAAGCTCGGTACGCTTTTCACTATCCGTCTCGGTTTCCATTTTGTCTATCAGCATGCTGCCATACAGGCAAAGCGACATACCACCTTCACAATAGGCTTTTTGCGCGAGTAACATTCGGCGTACGTCGCCATGATTGATAATAGGTGACGGGTCATCTTCTGGCGCTAAGTTAGGAGCAGCACGGCCCTGGGTGCGATCCTTTGCGTATTCCAATGAATAGCGGTACCCGCGATACCCTATCATGGCAGCACCGTAGCCCACGCCAATACGCGCTTCGTTCATCATCATGAACATATAACGCAAACCTTGATGAGGCTCGCCAATAAGATAGCCGTGACAATCACCATTTTCGCCAAACGTAAGTGCCGTAGATGTAGTACCGCGGTAGCCCATTTTGTGAATAAGGCCCGCAAGGGTGACATCATTGCGCACACCTGGGTTTCCGTCTGCATCTAAACGGTATTTAGGTACAGCGAAAAGTGAAATACCTTTCACGCCTGCAGGACCACCTGGTATCTTCGCCAGCACCAAATGCACAATATTGTCAGATAGCTCATGCTCACCGCCTGAAATATAAATCTTGCTACCTTTAATGCGGTAAGTACCGTCATCTTGCGGTTTGGCTGAAGTACGGATATCAGCAAGTGAAGAACCCGCGTGGGGCTCTGTTAATGCCATGGTTCCAGTGAAGTCACCTGTAAGCATCTTTGGCAGGAAAGCATTTTTGATATCGCTAGAAGCAAAATGCTTAATGACGTTTGCAGCCGCTGCGGTTAGAAACGGATAAGCTGTAGATGATGGGTTAGCCGCTAAAAAGTAACCCGCACAGGCATTCATTACCGTAACGGGTAGCTGCATGCCGCCGTCTTCAAAATCAAAGTGCCCGGCAATGAAACCAGATTCACGGTACGTATCAAACGCGACTTTAACCTCATCGATCATCGAAACCTTTGAACCATCAAACGTAGGCTCATTTTTATCAGCCACCGAATTGTGAGGAAGAAATAGCTCTTCAGCCATTTTCTCAGCCATATCAATAACAGCGTTGAATGTTTCTACGTTATGTTCTTCAAAGCGTGATTTTTCGCAGAGCGATGCGGTATTTAATACCTCATACAGTTGGAATTGCATTTCACGGCGAGGAATGAGTTGATCGGCCATGGTGTTTTGTCCTTCACGAATACTTGTTAACACATTGTGTCATATTCGTTATCATGCCATTATTGTCAATAATGACACATTAATGGTGAATACCGCCAATAATAACTCAGCCTTATTTTTTAAAATAACTCTAATTACTTTTATGAATAGCACCAAGTTCACTGTTACCGTATTAGGCTTCGACCAAGCCCTTGCCTCAGCCATCACTGGCGCGCTTGATGTCTTCGCTTTTGCTGGCATCAGTTGGCAGCGTATTCACAAACTTTCCCCTTCTCCACAGTTTAGGGTGCAGTTGGCAAGCCACCACGGCCAGCCTTTTATGTGTTCGAACCAAATCATGTTACAACCCAACATCGCCATTGAGGATGTATCACACACCGATATCCTTCTTATTCCCACCATTGGCGGGAATATCGACGAAGTACTGAAAGATACACAGCCTCTACTCGTACATATAAAACGTTTGCAAAAAATAGGCGCTGACATTGCGGCGAACTGCACAGGAACATTTTTACTCGCCCAGACAGGTCTTTTAACGAACAAAACCGCAACTACTCACTGGGGCTACGCTGACAAGTTCAAATCTATGTACCCGAACGTTAATTTACAGCCAGACAAAATGGTAACGGAAGACAATGCTGTTTATTGTGCAGGGGGTGGGATGGCATGGATAGACTTATCCACGCAATTAATTGAACGTTACTGCGGGCACCAAATTGCAAGTGATACCGCTAAATCACATGTGCTAGATGTGTCTAGAACAAGCCAAACGATTTACGCGAGCAGCAGGCAGCGCCGGCTTCATGCTGACAAAGACATCATGGAAATTCAGTCGTATTTAGAGAAAAACGTGCGCAGCAAAACCACGCTTGAAGAATTAGCCAAAAAGCACAATATGACTGAGCGCACGATGATCCGCCGATTCAAAAACGCCTGTGATATTACACCAGGTCAGTACTTACAAGCACTACGTATTGAACAAGCTCGCAAACTGTTAGAAACATCTACTATGCCGCTAGAAAACTTAATAAACGCTGTAGGTTACGAAGATTTAAGTTCCTTCACTCGCTTGTTTAAGAAGACGACGGGGCTCTCTCCGTCACAATACCGCATAAAATTTAACCGCAGCTAATACAGGCTGTGTTTATGGCCTGATAACTGTGCACTAATAAAAACCATAGTTGCCTCTCATTGCTTTACCTCAGTGCAATAAATATTCATCGATATATTCACTGTTGCTAATATTGTGCATTAAGGGGGCAAAAATTTGTAAAGTTGCACAAATTTGAAGTTTTTATTGCAAACTTTGTGTAAAATGCAACGCCAAGCATAGATTGTTAATTTTTGTGCTAAAAACACTACAAAAGTATAATTTTAAAATCATCTTGGTGGAAACATGAGAACACATAAAATCGCCACGCTAGCGTTAGCAGTTAGTGCAGCGTTCAGCTCTTCAGTTCTTGCACAAGAGGCCGCAACGATAGAAAAAAAAGAAGCCTCACTTGAACAAATTACCGTTACTGCGCAAAAGCGCACCCAATCAATTCAAGAAGTACCAATTTCTGTTGCGACATTAAGCGGAGAAAAATTCGAAAGCCTATTCTCAGGCGGTGAAGACATTCTAGCACTTGCAGTTCGTGTTCCGGGCCTTTACGCCGAATCATCAAATGGTCGTGTAGCACCACGCTTTTATATTCGTGGTCTTGGTAACACCGACTTCGACCTTGCCGCTTCTCAACCTGTTTCTATTATTATGGACGAAGTGGTAATGGAAAATGTTGTATTAAAAAGCTTCCCGCTTTTCGACGTACAGCAAGTAGAAGTGCTTCGCGGTCCTCAAGGCACGCTATTCGGCCGCAATACTACCGCGGGTATTATCAAGTTCGACACCGTTAAACCTACACAAGATTTAGAAGGCTACGCGAAAGCTGGCTTTGGTTCTTACGGCACAATGAATTTTGAAGGCGCAATCAGCGGCGGCTTAACAGATGAGCTTTCAGCACGTCTTTCTCTATTATCACAAGAACGTGATGACTACATCGACAACGCATTCACAGGCGAAAACGATGCAATTGGCGGATACGACGAAAAAGCGTATCGACTACAGCTTCTTTGGGAACCATCGGCAGACTTTTCTGCCCTACTAAACGTACATGGTCGCGAGCTTGAGGGCACAGCGTCTATTTTCCGTGCAAACGTATTCGATAAGGGTAGTAACGAGCTTAACGCTAACTACGATCGCGAAACGGTATATTATGATGGTGATCTTCAAGGCGACGGCATCGATAATAACCCTCAAGAGTACGATGGCTTTGGTGCGTCACTAAAACTTGAGTACGACATGGATGAAGTAACATTTACGTCAATCTCTGCGCTTGAAACAGCTGACGGTTCAAGCCTTGGTGATGTTGATGGTGGTTTCAACCTTGCTGACGGCACATCAGGACCAGGCTTCATTCCTTTCTCAGCGGTTACTCAAGACAATCTTGACGATCTAGAGCAGTACACTCAGGAATTTAGACTTTCGAGCAACAGTCGTGATGCGCTGAACTGGCAAGTAGGTGCATTTTATTATGATGCCTCATTCAACGTAACCAGTATCGACGGTTACTTTGGCGCAACGACGGTTTTCCATGACAACCAAACATGGGCAGTATTTGGTCAAACGTCTTATCAAGTGAATGAGAAATTAAACGTTACCGGTGGAATTCGCTATACACATGACTCTAAGAGCTTGGTTGTTGGCGATCAAAACGTTGACGGCTTCGCACTGGTTACTGGAGATGCGCTGATTCAAGATTATGACGACATTGATGTAGATGATGGTCAAACTAGCTTTGAATTGAGTGCTAACTACCGTGTGACAGACGATATGTCACTATTTGCTCGCTATGCTAACGGTTTCCGAGCTCAAACGATTCAGGGTCGTGACGTTGCATTTGAAGGTGCACCTTCTGTAGCTGATGCAGAAACTATCAATTCGTTCGAAGTGGGTATTAAGTCTGACTTGTTCGACGACTCACTACGTCTTAACGCTGCAGCATTTTACTACACAGTGGATGATATGCAGTTCTCGGCGATTGGTGGCGGCAACAACTTTACAGCACTTGTAAATGCTGACAAAGGCGAAGCGTATGGTTTTGAAGTAGACGCACAATGGCTCGCGACTGATGAGCTAACCTTCACTGCAGGCTACAGCTACAACCACACTGAAATTAAAGACGACACGCTGACCGTCTCACCATGTGGTACTAACCCTGTTTTTGGTTCTACAGGTAACTGTACAGTGACTGATCCTCGTCCAGACGGTTTTGTTGCTTCAATCGACGGTAACCCGTTCCCACAAGCACCAGAGTCAATCTTTAACTTTACTGCGCGTTACACTATCCCCATGGGTGACGACGGTGAGTTCTTTGTGTTTACTGATTGGGCGTTCCAAGGTGAAACTAACATCTTCCTATACGAAGCTGTTGAATTTACTACTGAAGACAACTTCGAAGGCGGTCTACGCATTGGTTACGAAAACTTTGCGCATAACTACACAGTAGCGCTATTTGGTCGTAACATCACTGACGAAGATAACGTTAAAGGTGCTATCGACTTCAACAACCTAACGGGTATCGTAAACGAACCACGCGTTTGGGGTGTTGAGTTTAAGTACACGTATTACTAAGCGAAGATTAGTTAGCTACTTTCAATTTTTGTAGCTATTCAATTATTTAGTATAAAAGCAGAAGCGTTGAAAAACGTTTCTGCTTTTTTTATGCCATTCTACGCCGCCATATGAATATCTGAAGTAGGCGTTTGCACAAGCTGCTGTAGCTTTCGGCACACCTTTACCCAGCGCGCCACTTTTTGATAGTAAACCTGCTCTATCAACTGCCCTTTCTCATCAAACAAAAAGCTAGCAAGCTTTCCTTTATTTCCTGGCATATAAAAGTGATGTACCGTGAACTGGTGAGACAAGGGCGCATTTACGATTTTTTGATACATGCAGAACGGCAGTGTATTAGCTCGCTCATCACCGCCAGTTAAACGACTACGGCGCTGAAACGTATCTGAACCTAAGTCAGCTAATATGCCGTGCTTTGTAATAAGTTGATCGACCGCTTTGATGCCTGTTTGCATAATCATCTCCAAAAAGGTGCCGACGTCGACACACCACAATAAGAGTCAAAATAAACCATACTGATATTTATACAGTATATGGTCATTTGATTAAAATGCAAACAAAAAAGCCGCTTTAACAAGCGGCTTTCGTTTAGTGACGGGCGATTAGCATTATTCGAGGGCCGATTCTAAAAATGCCCATTGGTCAGCATAGCCTTCAATACGCATCCACGTTGGTGTACCAGCGCCGTGGCCTGCACGGGTTTCAACACGAAGTAATACGGGGTTATCGCAGCCTTGATCGGCTTGAAGTTGTGCCGCAAATTTATAGCTATGCCAAGGAACTACGCGGTCATCGTGATCGCCGGTAGTAACCAAGGTCGCCGGATAACAGGTTCCAGGTTCTGTATTGTGAACAGGAGAATAAGCATACAAGGCTTCAAATTCGTCGTTGTTTTCACTCAAACCATAATCAGACGACCATGCGCGAGCATTAGCGCTTGGTGTGTGATAGCGAAGCATATCTAATACCCCTACAGCCGGTAAGGCAGCAGCGAAAAGATTGGGGCGCTGCGTTAACGTTGCACCAACCAGCAAGCCACCGTTAGAGCCGCCCTGAATTCCCATTTTTTGAGGGTTGGTATAACCACTTTCGACTAGGTACTCCCCTGCAGCAATAAAATCATCAAACACGTTTTGCTTATTTAACTTAGTTCCCGCTTTGTGCCATTGCTGGCCATACTCACCACCTCCTCGCAAGTTAGCGATGGCAAGCACATTGCCTTGTTCAACCCATACCATTCTAGACACTGAGTAGCCGGGTTTTAGTGAAATATTAAAGCCACCGTAGCCATACAGTAAGGTTTTATTATTCCCATCAAGCTTTAATCCTTTCTTATGTACAATAAACATAGGCACTTTGGTGCCATCTTTACTGGTGTAAAAGACTTGCTTGGTTACATAATCATCATAGTTAATGCCAGTATCTATGCGCTTAAATAATGTTGACTCACCGCTTTGAACATCATAAGCGTAAACTTGGCCAGGATTAGTGAAGCCCGTTAACTTGTAAAACGTCGTGTCGGCAGTTTCATCTCCATAGAAGCCGTTTACGCTGCCAATATCAGAAAACGAAATGTCATCAATTTGTTTGCCAGACAAGTCAAATACACTCACTTGCCCTTTTACATCTTTAAGGTACTGAGCGAATAACTTACCGCCTAATAGCGATACGCTATTTAAGGTATCTGACGTACTTTCAATAACAGTTTCGCTTGACTGAACGCCATTGTCGAACTCAACCTTTACAACCTTACCCGTTGGCGCATCGGCCGTTGATGTAAAGAAAAGGGTGTCTTCTTTTTCACCAATAAAATCGTAGCGACCATCCCACTTATCAAAGATTGGTATCAACTTACTGTTTTTTTCTTTTAGCGACTTAGCGTATACCCCATTGGCTTCATAGCCTTCAAATACCGATATTAATAGTGTTTCACCGTCTTGAATAACCTGTGGGTATGGGTTCCAGGTAGGTTTGCCGTCAAATGAGAACACTTTCGTGTCTTCATTTTGCGCTGTGCCTATTGCGTGAAAATAAATAGACACGGTTTGGCTATCGTCGAACTCACCCGCGTCATTTTCTGGGTAACGCGAATAGAAAAAACCACTTTCGTCAGGTAGCCACGCTACGTTAGAAAATTTAACCCCTTTAATAACATCGGTTAAATCTGATTTGTTGCTGGTTTCACGTATATGAATGGTTTTCCAGTCTGTACCACCATCGGATAGCATGTATGCAAGATACGACGCTTTCGGGCTTAGTTCAGTTGACGCCATCGATACAGTGCCATCGTCACTTAGGGTGTTGGGGTCAATGAGAACTTCAGGCTTACCGTTTAGCCCATCAGCCATATAGAGGACATATTGGTTTTGCAATCCGTCGTTATACGTATAGAAGAGTTTGTCATTTACCATGTAGGGCGTTGAATACTTTTCATAATCCCACAATGCGGTTAAACGCTCTTTGTACAACGCTTTAGAAGGTAGCTCAGCTAGATAAGGACGAGCAAGCTCGTTTTGGGCCTCTACCCAAGCGTTTACCTCTTCACTTTCTTCTTCTAGCCAGCGATAAGGGTCGCTCACTGTAGTACCGTGATAATTGTCCTGCTGCGCGACGGTTTTTGTTTCTGGATAGCTAGACACTGTCGGCATCGCTGTATGTTGCATCTCGCTTTTCGCCGGCTCTGCATTGTTACTGTAGGACGTTGAACAAGCAAAGGTTACCCCTGCAGATGCTGCAACCACGGCTGCGTATATTAGTTTTTTCTTCATTTTTAGTCCTTATAAGAAAAATGCCGGTGTTACCCGGCATTCTCTACTTAGCTTTCTGTCGTAATTTGAGCCTGTTTTCTGCCTTTAAATACATTCTTAAGGTCGTTAAGAATGAGGTAAAGTGCTGGAACAAGTAGCAGCGTAATCACCGTGGCAAACAAAATACCAAAGGCCAGCGAGATTGCCATAGGGATCACAACTTGTGCTTGTAAACTGCGTTCGAAGACAATGGGCATCAACCCCATAAATGTTGTTAACGAGGTAAGAATAATCGCTCTGAAGCGCTGGGTGCCTGCGCTTATCGCCGCGTCCATTAGTGACATTCCTTCCTTGCGAGCGCGGTTTACAAAATCCACCATAATTAAGCTGTCATTCACCACAACGCCAGACAACGCGATAATTCCGCAAATAGACAATACACTGACTGCCATACCAAGCACTAAGTGACCGACAATGGCACCAACAATACCAAAGGGTATAACTGACATAATTATTAACGGCTGACTGTAGGATTTAAGCGGTATAGCTAGTAATGCGTAAATAGCAAAAAGCGAAAACAATAACCCTTGCATTAAGCTAAACATTGCATCGGCCTGCTCTTTCGAATTCCCTTGTAGTTTGAATTCTACATTGGGATAGCGCGCTAATAGGTCTGGCATCAGATTATCAATAACGTCATTGGTTACCTCTGATGGGTCAAGTAACGCCTTATCGACTGCTCCTGAGACCGTAACAGAACGCTTTCCATCAACGCGGATAATCGAGTCGAAGCCTTGACCTACGGTAAACGTAGCGACCTGTTCGAAAGGAATTTCTTGGCCATTTGGCGCGCGAACTCGCATATTTTTAAGGTGTTCTACTGAGCTACGTTCGGCTTTGGGGTAACGTACCATCACCTTTATTTCTTCGTCATCGCGCTGAATTCGTTGTACTTCAGCACCATAAAAGCCAAATCGCACTTGTTGCCCTAAGTCCCGTAACGAAATTCCAAGCGCGTCGGCTTGCGGCTTGAGGGCAAGCTGAATTTCTTCACTGCCGCCAGAAAAGGTATCATTAATATCTGTAACCCCTTCGTAACCGTCAAGCGCCTCTTTTAGCTCATCACTAATTGCCCGTAATGCCTTTATATCGCTAGAGCTAAATTCAAAACTTAGATCTGAGCCTCCACCAGGTCCACCCGGCGAACTGATATTAAAAGACTTCACCCCTGGAATTTCAGGTAACTCTTCACGCCACATATTCTGGATTTCAAAGTCGGTAAGCGTTCGCGTTTCGCCTTTGGTAAGCTCCGCGAATATCTCCCCCCCTAGATTACCGTTATCAAACGCAATGGCGTGTTTAATAACATTGTCACCAGACTCTTGCGCAACTTTATCGTCCATGCGGTGCATGGCTTCACGTAACGTTGTTAACACGTTATCGCGTTGTTCTAGCGACGAGCCCGGCTCCAGTTCAAAGCTTGCAATCATAAAGTCGCTGGGAATATTCGGGAAAAATACGAATCGGACAATACCGCCACCAAATAAACCTACGGTTAATATCAGCATCGCCATGAAAACCGCAACCGTCGTATAACGATTGCGTACCGCTTTAGCGAGAAACGGGGCATATTTGTTATTAATAAAGGTTTTTATTCCTTCGCTGAAAAAGTCTCTAAACCGTTGAAATGCGTTTGCCTTTGCCGGGTCATATGGCTTTAGCTTCATATGTACAAGGTGAGCTGGCAAAATAAGCTTAGATTCTATAAGCGAGAAAATTAGGCAGACAATGACCACCATGCCTATGGTTTTCCAGATAATACCAAACGGCCCTGACACCATTAACATAGGAGAAAACGCCGCAATAGTGGTAAGTACACCGAAGGTTGCCGGCATTGCTACCTTTTTTACACCTGCAATAACGTTCTCAGCACTGTGGCCCTTCTTATCAATTTCGGAATAAGCCGACTCGCCCATAATGATGGCATCGTCAACGACTATCCCCAACACCAGAATAAAGGCGAATAAACTCAGCATATTTATAGATACGCCAATCATATCTAACGGCATCACCAATAACGTGCCAAGGAAACATACCGGAAGACCAACGATAACCCAGAAGGCGAGTTTAATTTTCAAGAAAAGAGACAGTACTAAAAATACGAGTAGCGCACCAAAGAACATGTTTTCAAGCATCATATTTAGCCGGTCAGCCAAATAAAAGGAACTATCGCCCCACGTGTCAGCCGTTATATGCGCAGGAAACTCTGACTTTTGGCTGTCTATATAGTTGTTAACTTGCTCTGAAATTTCCAGCGCGTTTTGATCGCCCACCGCACGGACACGAAGGCTTACGGCGGGTTTATCATCAAATAACGCGTATTGGTTATTCTCGATAAAGCCGTCATTGATATAGGCCACATCTCCCAGCGTAACGCGGGTGCCGTTTGCATTGGTCAATAAGATAATTTGCGAGAAGTCCCAGCCCGTGTAGGCCTGCCCTTTCGTTCTCAGTAAGATATCGCCATTTTCCGTGCGAATTGAACCACCAGGTAAGTCAACACTGGTTTGGCTTAAACGCGATACCACTTCAGCAAATGTAAGGTTGTATTTCTGCAAATCGACTTCAGACAATTCGACCGAGATTTCATAATCTCGCGCCCCCACTACTTGCACGCTTGAAATGCCGGGCAAGTTCGCAATGTCGTCACGTAAATCTTTGGCAAACTCTTTCAGTTCCCGCTCTGAAGCATCGCCATATACTGAAAGCCAAATAACATCCTGCTGTATTTTTTGACGGTAAATGACCGGTTTCTCAGTATCAGCGGGAAAACTGGGAATGGCATCTACTTGCACTTTTACTTCATCAAGAAGCGAGTCAACGTCGTAGTCTTCTTCTACTTGAATACTCACCGTGCCCATACCCTCAACGGCAGTGGCGTTTAGCTGCTTGATCCCTTCTAAGTCTTTTATCGCTTCTTCAATTTTTAATATCACGCCCTCTTCTACTTCCTGAGGCGCAGCACCTAAATAAGGCACTCTTACATTTATGACGTCTATGTCGAAGCTGGGAAAGACTTGCTTTTGAATACTGAATGCGCCGAATAAGCCACCGACTACTAACAGCCACATAAGCAAGTTTGCCGCAACACTATTTCGAGCAAACCAAGCTATCAAGCCTTTTTGCGTATCTATCCGGCTCATTAGCGGCCTCCTTCGGAGGTATTGCTTTCCACTTTCTCGCTTTCGTCAGTACTGGAAGATTGTGCATCTGCCTGCGCTTCATCTGACAGCACCGGCTCATCGCCAGGCAGTCTTACCTTCATGCCGTTGTAGGGGTTTGGCACTGCGCTCTTAACCACTAGCGTACCTTCTTCAATACCTGAACGAATAAACACTTCTTTCGCCGTGGTACGCGCCACTTCAACCGGTTTAATTTCAATTTCGCGATTGTCATTTACGGTAAGAACGCTGTTGTCTAAGCGCAAAATGCTTCGGGGTAATACAAGCAACTGCTCATTTTGACGTGACGTGATCTCTGCTTCAACAAATTGACCGAAACGCAGAGGTGCTTTATGAGACGCTTTGAAGTTATACGGGTCTTGAACTTCGACAATGGCATATACCACTCGACTACCCGTGTCTAAAATGCCTTCTGAGCGCACAAGTTGACCTTGCCACGTGCGTTTAACACCGCCCACAGAAGCCGTAAGCGAAACAGGCACGCCTTCACTCGATTGTCCTGCAATATTGATGAACATCAAATCACTATCGGTGATGGGCAATCTTACTTCCGCCGTATCCGTTGAATAAACGGTACCAAGCACAGAGCCCATTGCCACGAACTGACCAAGGTCGATATTACGCTCTACCACAATGCCATTATAAGGCGCCGTGATTTTGGTTCTTTCTAAGTTACGTTTTGCGCGCTCAAGTTTTGCTTCTGCCGCTTTTACATTAGCCTGCTCTTTAGCCAACTGAGGCTTTCTTAACCCTAATTCTGGCGGCGCCACACTGCTTACAGAGCGCCATTCTTGTTCAGCAACTTTACCCCGTGCGATTTCTTCTTGAAGCGCCGCCTGTGCCTGCGCTAATTCAGCTTCTGCTAATTTAAGGTCGGTGCGATAGTCGTCCTGCTCTAGGGTTGCTAGCACGTCACCTTTTTTAAACGTTCCCCCAGCAATAAACACGTCAGATAAACTCACTACCTGCCCGCTCACCTGTGCACTTAAAGACGTCTTGTTGCGCGGTACCACATTACCTTGCGATTTAACGATGAAGCTTACCTGCTCTGAGTTAACGGCTTCGGCGTCAACAAGAAACGCAGGAACGTCTACGGGGACTTGCTCAGGCGGTTTACGCGATTTGATCATAACAGCGGCGGCGATAAACGCGATTAACACGATGAAAAGTGGCAATCCACTTTTCATTAACATGGAGTTTTTCATTTACTATCCCTAGGAACGAAAGGAAACCAGCATGGCATTAGTCATCACAAACCGTTCGTAAGCAGACATAATTACCAAGCCGTCACCCGACGACTTTCTATTATTATTGTTTCAACACTAGTGTACTGACTTATCAGTGCGTATGCCCACTTAACATTGTTAGATTTTGTGTCTATTTATTGTTTTTTAAGTGAACGCTTTAATCAGTAGTCCTAATATAAAAAATTATCGAAAGAATACAAAGTAAGATTGATAATTATCATTTTTTCGTTGATTATTTAAGCACTCATTGGTTATGAGTTGACCGGTGGCTATAATTTTAACCTCGTCTAACAACTAGAGGGAGCCACTGGAACAATTTCGCTACGTTGAAGGGAAAACAGATTATGAGCCTTAAGAAACAATACCTTAAATCAAAACCTCTGTGCAAAGTGACATTTCGACTAAACGCGGAAGCAGCGCAAGATGCAAAAGAAGCGGCGCTTTGCGGAGACTTTACCGACTGGAAAGCCCAGCCACTAACAATGAAGAAACTAAAGAGCGGCGACTTTACTTTGACCGTTAATTTAGAAAAAGATCATGAATATCAATTTCGTTACCTTATTGACGGTGAAAAATGGGAAAACGACTGGGAGGCCGATGCTTATATGCCATCTCCAGTAAGTATTGAAGACAACTCGGTGGTTCGCGTATAGCGATTCAATCTATAGCGACAGTGTCTGTATTTTTTTCGTCAACTTCTCGCACACAAACGCCCATGCGGGAAAAACGCCCAAAAAAAAGGCTGCAAAAATGCAGCCTCATATTGTTACCATAAAAGTAGCTTAAAGTGAGCTTTCAAGCTCTGGAAGCACTTCAAACAAATCACCGACTAAACCGTAGTCTGCAACTTGGAAAATGGGTGCTTCTTCGTCTTTGTTGATAGCAACGATAACTTTAGAGTCTTTCATACCTGCAAGGTGTTGGATAGCGCCTGAGATACCTACCGCGATATAAAGCTGTGGCGCAACAATCTTACCTGTTTGGCCTACCTGCATATCGTTAGGAACGAACCCAGCATCTACCGCAGCACGCGATGCACCAATAGCAGCACCTAGTTTGTCTGCAATACCTTCAAGAAGTTTGAAGTTGTCGCCGTTTTGCATACCACGACCACCAGAAATCACTACCTCTGCTGCTGTGAGTTCAGGGCGCTCTGACTCAGTCAGTTCTGCTGAAACAAAATCAGACTTTTCGCTGTTTTTAACCACATCAATCGCTGTTACTTCAGCGCTGCCGCCCGTTGCAGCTGCATCAAACGAAGCAGCGCGAACCGTAATGACTTTTTTCGCATCAGATGATTGAACAGTTGCGATAGCGTTACCCGCATAAATGGGGCGCACAAAAGTGTCTTCGCTTTCAACACCAATAATGTCTGAGATTTGCGCTACGTCTAATAATGCCGCTACGCGAGGCATGAAGTTTTTACCCGTAGTTGTAGCAGCAGCCACAACATGGCTGTAATCACCTGCCAGTTCAAGAACTAAGTCAGCCGTATTTTCTGCTAACTGGTGCTTGTACGCTGCGTTGTCAGCAACCAATACTTTTGCAACGCCGTCAATCTGGGCTGCGGCTTCAGCAACCGCTTGGCAACCTTCACCTGCAACTAGTACATGGATATCACCACCCATTTTCTGTGCGGCATTAACAAGCTTATGCGTTTCAGTCTTTAAGCTTGCGTTGTCGTGTTCTGCATATACGAGTACGCTCATGAGATCACCTTTGCTTCATTTTTTAACTTTTCTACCAGTTCAGCAACGTCTGCTACCTTAATACCACCCTCGCGCTGTGGTGGAGGCGTGACTTTCAGCACTTTTACGTTGGATTCTAGTGCTACACCAAAGTCAGCTGCCGCTTTTACGTCAAGAGGCTTGCGTTTCGCTTTCATGATATTTGGTAGAGATGCATAACGAGGCTCGTTCAAGCGAAGGTCTGTAGTTACCACAGCAGGAAGCGAAAGCGCTACTGTTTGAAGGCCGCCGTCGATTTCACGCGTTACATTTACTTTTTCACCGTCTACAACCACTTCAGAAGCGAAGGTGCCCTGAGGCATGCCTGTTAATGCGGCAAGCATCTGGCCCGTTTGGTTGTTATCAGAGTCAATACTCTGCTTCCCAAGAATAACCAGTTGAGGTTGCTCTTCTTCAACGACTTTAGATAGAAGCTTAGCCACTTGAAGTGAATCAAGATTTTGGTCGGTATCGATTTGGATACCACGGTCAGCGCCTAGGGCAAGCGCTGTACGTATTTGTTCTTGGCAGCTTTTATCACCAATTGAAACAACAACGATTTCAGTGGCCACGCCTTTTTCTTTTAAGCGAACGGCTTCTTCAACCGCAATTTCACAAAAAGGGTTAATGGCCATTTTTGCGTTTGTAAGATCTACGCCTGATTCATCGGCCTTCACTCTTACCTTAACGTTGTAGTCGATCGCGCGTTTGACCGGTACGAGTATTTTCATATTTACCTCAATTGTTGAGTTCGTCGGTGTCTATTACGTTTCACTAATAATTAACTATTGATAATTAAAAACGTATTACTTCACCACGCTTTTTGAAACTTTAACAATGTGCTCTACGTTATTAAAAACACTGTGGAACGTACGTTTTTTAAAGGCTAACCTTAAAACGTCGTTAACACCACGTTTACGAGCAGTTATAATGCACTGCCAGTTAACGTTAACGTAAACTGCTTTGCAATGTACTTACTGTTGACGTAAACGTCAACCTGCATTACCTTGCAAAACGACAATTAATTTACATGTTTTTGACACAAAGCATTATTTGTTTCATCAATAGTGCATTATAAAAATACAAACATAAGGAGCCTCCCGTGGAACGAGAATCGATGGAGTTTGACGTAGTCATCGTCGGTGCCGGCCCAGCTGGATTATCAACGGCTTGTAAGATAATGCAGCTTGCAAATGAAAAAGACCAAGAGCTAATGGTTTGTGTGGTCGAAAAAGGCTCCGAGGTGGGTGCACATATTCTTTCTGGCGCCGTATTTGAACCTCGCGCGTTAAATGAACTTTTTCCTGATTGGAAAGAGAAAGGCGCACCATTAAATACGCCGGTAACTGAAGACCACATCTATTTACTTAACGATGAAGCATCGGCCAAAAAATTACCAAATGGCATCACGCCTAAAACTATGCACAACGACGGTAACTACATTGTTTCAATGGGTAACGTAAGCCGTTGGTTAGCAGAACAAGCCGAGCAACTTGGTGTTGAAGTGTTCCCAGGCTTTGCTGCATCTGACGTTATCTATAATGAAGACGGCAGCGTAGGCGGTGTACTAACCGGCGATATGGGTGTTGGCGAAGATGGCGAGCCCAAAGACGGCTACATGCCGGGCATGGAGCTTCGCGCTAAATACACGGTGTTTGCAGAAGGCTGTCGCGGTCATTTGGGCAAAGAGTTAATTTCTCATTTCAAACTAGATGAAGACAGTTCACCACAGCACTATGCAATCGGCTTTAAAGAGATTTGGGATATCGACCCCGCAAAACACCAGCCGGGCTTAGTGGTTCACAGTGCGGGCTGGCCACTTGATGACGCCACGGGCGGTAGCTACTTATATCATGCCGAAGACAACCAGGTGTTCGTTGGCTTAATCGTTGACCTTAATTACGACAACCCATATTTGAGCCCCTTTGATGAATTCCAACGCTTGAAGCACCACCCAGTATTCAAGCAATATTTAGAAGGCGGTAAACGGGTTTCTTATGGTGCTAGAGCGATAGCAAAAGGCGGGTTTAACTCGTTACCTAAAATGACCTTCCCAGGCGGTCTTTTAGTAGGTTGTGATGCAGGCACATTAAATTTTGCCAAAATTAAAGGCAACCATACCGCGATGAAATCAGGCATGCTGGCAGCAGAAAGTATTTTTGAAGCAATTACAGAAAATGCAGAAGCGCCAGTTAAAGAATTAACCAGCTTTACAGACAAATTTAAATCGTCTTGGTTATATGATGAATTATTCCGTTCACGTAACTTTGGCCCAGCTATTCACAAGTTAGGTAATTTCTGGGGCGGCGCTTTTAATACATTAGAGCAAAATGTCTTTAACGGTAATATGTTTTTTACTATGAAAGACGAGCACAAAGACTATGCTCAGCTTAAAGAAGCAAAAGATGCGCAAGAGATCAGCTACCCAAAACCAGATGGCGTGCTGAGCTTTGATAAGCTGTCATCGGTATTTTTATCTAATACCAATCATGAAGAAGATCAGCCCTGTCATTTAAAACTGAAAGATCCTTCCATTCCTATTCAGGTTAATTTGCCTAAGTTCGCTGAGCCTGCTCAGCGCTACTGCCCTGCTGGGGTTTACGAGGTAATTGAGGAAGAAGGTGAAAAGCGTTTTCAAATTAACGCGCAAAACTGTGTGCACTGTAAAACCTGTGATATTAAAGATCCGAGTCAAAATATTAAATGGGTTGTACCAGAAGGTGCAGGCGGTCCGAATTATCCAAACATGTAAATTAACGCCTTAATTAGTTATTTAACGGATATTTTTTAAAAGCGAGCGTAGCTCGCTTTTTTTTTGTGCTACTTTTAATTATCATCTAGTGGAAATTAAGTACAACGTATTAAGGTTAATTAATGAGCGAATTTTTAGATATTTTAACCCATGGAAGACGTTTACAAGGTGCTGTTAAGGAATTAAGCATAGAAGAACTTGAACAAGTTCAGGAAAAACTTAGCGGTATAATTGAAAAAAGAAAAGAAAAACTACTAGAGCAAGAAAAGCTTAAAAAAGAGAAATTAGAAAAGCTTGCTGCAATTAAAAAGCAAATGGAAGAAGCAGGTCTTAACGTAGAAGATTTACAGGCGTTAAATACAGACGTGAATAAAAAAGTAGGTAAAAAGCGCCCTGTTAAATATAAGCTTGTGGATGAGACAGGCGAAGAACATCTGTGGACAGGTATTGGCCGCATGCCTCGTGTTTATAAAGAAGCGCTGGATAGCGGTAAGTCTCTTGACGATTACGCCATTAGTTAATTTATTTATTCAGCACGTAAATAAGGTCTGTTTTTACAGGCCTTATTTTGTTTTTATGACGAGGTCAGTATCTTATAGTCAATAATTCATGGGTAAGTTAATTGTGAAGTTAAATTATAAACTTTCAAAGTGTGATGCCTCATCGCCATGGCTAATTCTAATCCACGGGCTATTCGGCAATGCCGACAATTTGGCTGGGATAAAACGTCATTTTGAATCAAGTTTTAATATTGTAAGTGTAGACCTCCCCGACCATGGCGAGTCTCCATGGACCAATGGTTTTTTAGTGTCAGACGCCGCCGATGCTATTTACGATATTATGCAGTCGCTAAATATTGAAAAAAGTGCTGTATTAGGGCATTCCCTTGGCGGAAAAGTGGCGATGAAATTAGCGTTAAACCACAATGATAAAGTAACGCATTTAATTGTCGCTGATATTGCCCCTGTGAGTTACAACCACAGCCATCAGGCCGTATTTGATGGCTTGAAATCCGTTCCACTAGATACCATTGAGAGTAGGAAGGACGCTGACAAAATCATGTCTGCCCACGTTAAAGAAATGGGGGTTCGGCAATTTCTTCTAAAAAGCTTGTATCAAGACGAGAATGGTAGCTGGAAGTGGCGATTTAACGTAGACGGCCTTATTAGCAGTTATTCGCACATTATTGATTGGGAACAAACAACGCAGACGTTTAATGGCGTAACCTTGTTTATCAAGGGCAGCGAGTCTGACTATATCACGGCAGAGTATCGCGATGCGATAACCCGCTATTTCCCAAGTGCTAAAGCACATATTATTGAAGGCACGGGTCATTGGCTTCATGCAGAAAAACCGGCGGCATTTAATGCCATTGTAGAAAGAACGCTCAACAAATCGTCTTAAAGAAGGGTTTTCATCATCATTTAAGATGAGAATGACTATTATTACATTTTTTTGAACGTTTTAGGCTCTTACAGGCGTATATACTGTGATATAGTTGCGCCAGAATTTTTAAGTAATAACACTATGCTTGCAGAAAATTACGAACTCATTGAGTCCATCATGTTGTATGGCGGCTTGTTTATACTTTTCGTATTAATGGGTTTTGCTGTACATGATGTACTGCGTAAGAACGATGTCCCACTTATTGGGCGTGTAGTAACCTATGGTGTACTTGGTTTAGGTGCCATTGGGTTTCTTGCGAAAGGCATCATCGAATGGTTTTGGCTAAGCACAGGCGTTTAATTAGTAACGATTAATAGAGGTTAGATATGGCAAGCGTTGGCCTATTTTTCGGAAGTGACACGGGTAACACCGAACATGTTGCGAAAATGATCCAGAAGGAATTGGGTAAACAGCTAATTGATGTTAAAGACATTGCCAAGAGCAGTAAAGAAGACATCGCTGAATTTGATTTGCTAATCTTTGGTATCCCTACGTGGTACTACGGTGAAGCGCAGTGTGACTGGGATGACTTTTTCCCTGAGCTAGAGCAGCTAGACTTTAATGATAAGCTTGTGGCTATCTTCGGCTGCGGTGACCAAGAAGACTATGCGGAATACTTCTTAGACGCGATGGGCATGGTACGCGATATCGTAGAAGCCAAAGGCGCAATCTTGGTAGGCCAATGGTCTACGGAAGGCTATGACTTCGAAGCATCTAAAGGTATGGCTGACGACAATCATTTCGTGGGCCTGGGTATTGACGAAGACCGTCAACCAGAACTAACCGAATCTCGCGTTAAAGATTGGTGTAAACAGATTCACGACGAACTTTGTTTGGCCGAGCTTGCATAAACGCTCGACCCGTTAACACTTTCAAAAAACCGCTCAATTGAGCGGTTTTTTTTATGGGTATTTCAATGCGCATTGCTTTTCAAACTTGCTGTTACGTAAGAAAGCCTCGGCTTTGAAAACCCTGTAGCCCGGCTTTATAGATGGAACCGTTCTACCGCCTTTCTCAAACTTTCTGTTTGGGCATCTAGCATCATGGTTGATTCATTAGACTGCCTAGTGCTTTGCGCACTTGAATCGGCAAGCGCTACAATGCGGTTCAAGCTATTAGCCACTTCGCCGAGCAGTACATCCTGTTGCTCTGTATCGGCTACAATATGCTCATTTATGTCACTTAAACGCTCAATAATTTCACGAATACTTTCTACTTGCTGTGAAACCTGTTGCGTTATTTGCACACCCTCTTGCGCTTGCTCACGCCCAGCATTTATAGCTTTGACAGCCTCAGCCGCATCTTTTTGCAAGTTTCCAATCATTTGCTCAATCTCTTCGGTAGAGTCGTGCGTGCGGTTTGCTAAGGTGCGTACTTCATCTGCGACTACCGCAAAGCCCCTCCCCTGCTCACCGGCCCGCGCTGCTTCTATCGCTGCGTTTAATGCCAACAAGTTGGTTTGCTCTGCGATGGTTTTAATCACATCCAAAATGCTACCAATACTTCGCGAGTTATCATCTAATCGCCCGATAATTTGTGCTGACGATTCCGCTTGTTCAGCTTGATTTCCTACTTGCTGACGGTTTCTCTCAACTAATTGCCCGATGTCTGTACTTTGATGAGTAATATCCCGTAGCGCCTCCATGGCATCATTAATTTGAGCCAAATTACTTCGGCTTTTATCTTGGACATTTTTCGTATTGGTTGAGGTCACAGTGACTTGCTCGCGCTGCTTATCTACTTCCGACAAGCTCTTGTTACCAAGCTCTACGCTTTCTTTCGTAATTTCAATTAACCGCTTCTCTTGCTCTAAAATATTGCCAACAAGCTCCCTTAAGCTTTCTGTTAAGCTATTTACCTTTGCAGATAGCGCTGAAAATTCGTCATTGCCCTCTTGTGGCAGTGTGGTGCTCAAATCCCCTTTGCTAAGCTGACTTAACCCCTTGTTGATCCGACCAAGTGGTTTCGAAATGCTTCGGGTTACAATAACCGCTAAGAAAATAGCCGCGGTTAACCCCAGCGCCGCCACAATAATGTTTCGAACTAGATTTGCCTGGACTGACTCAAGAATTGCGTTTTGCCCTTCAAGCGACTGAGTCTGCACCGAATCAAACAAGGTGTTAATGTCTGTTAATGCTGTTTGTAATGCTTCTTTTGCACGCTTTTGTGCCTGCGTCGCTTTTTCAACCTCTGCGAGCTTTTGCAGCTGCAGAGCAATAAGGCCATTTGCCCCCTTCACCGCATCGATAAGTAAATTATATTGTTCGTTGAACGCATCAATTGTACCGCCATCATCAATACCTGTGGCAAGCCGGTTCACGTAGTCTTTATCTACTTGAAGGTTACTTAACTGATATTCTAAATCTTCAATAATATTGGCGCTTTGCTCTGCGTTATGTGTCTCGGCTAACTCAATGAATGAATCGTTCATTGTGAGAAGTTTATTGTCGATAGCGGTACCCGCTCCGATGAGTGTTTCAATACTGGGGTCGCCGCTTTCTAGGTAAGAGAGATCCAGCATTAATGCACTGGCCTCATCGGCTGTCATTAGTACTTTTTCCAGTTGAGCAGCAAGGGCTTTTTCAATGTTCATTCGCTCATTGATGGCGTCATACATTTGGTTACTACTACTTACGTAGGCCAAGCTTACTTCCACCGCATTCGTCGCTACCGCATTTTTCGGCATAAGTGATTTTAGGCGCGAGAGATCATCGGAAAACGCAGATGATAAAGTATCAAATGTCGATTTATTCGCTGATAGCTCAGCAATATCTTCAACGTGATAACCGTTAGCTGTTATTACAGATAGCGACAAGATTTCGGTTTTAACTTTGACCATGCTGGTTTGCACTGGCATTTTCTGCTCTACAACATCCAACGCAGAATCTTTAATGCCGCTAAGACCGAAATAGGAAAGAATACTAGTGAGTAACAGTAAGCAGCCGAATAGACCAAAGCCAAGCGTAATTTTATTTATAATTGTTAACTGCATGGGCACTTCCATTAAAACTACATGCCAAAAAATAAAAGGTTTATTACTACCTCTTTAAGTTTAGTTTAACAGGATGTTAATTCAATGCATTAAAACTTTTATTTATTTTACTTATTTAGCTGAATTATCTTGCACTTACATTCTGGTCAGGCCAGATGCGTTAAGGGGTGCACCGCATGCCCTAAATTTCAATTCAAAGGCCAATGGGTAATTTTTCAGCGAGAAAACAAAGTTTCCACGGTTTTACTTTTAAATTGTTTCAACTTACCTATAATAACCCCCAAATACTTATTCACTCGTTCTTAGTAGGTTGTAATGGATCAAAATAAAGAATTGAAAAAAGCAGGGCTTAAAGTCACTCTGCCTCGCCTTAAAATTTTACAAATTCTGCAAGAGCCAGAAAACCAACACATCAGTGCTGAGGACGTATACAAAATTCTTATCGAACATGGCGAAGAGATTGGACTAGCAACCGTTTATCGTGTTTTAAACCAGTTCGATGACGCAGGTATTCTTAACCGCCATCACTTCGAAGGTGGGAAGTCTGTATTTGAAATTAGTCACAAAGATCACCATGACCATTTAGTATGCCTTAAGTGCGGTAAAGTAATTGAGTTCGAAGATGAAATTATCGAAGAACGCCAAGAGATGATTGCTAAAAAGAACAAGATGAAACTTACCCATCACAGCCTTTATCTATATGGTGAATGTACAGACGGCAACTGTGACAACATGCCTGAATAGACATTATAGCTACTGTGCTAAAGCCCGCATTATTAAGCGGGCTTTTTTGTAGGTATCAAGCGTTAAACTTATAGGCATGGTATGCTTTGATCGCCTGCTCCCAGACGTCGCCTACTTCCCCAGTTCCAATAGCTTTTCCATCAACCTCTATTACCGGCGCGACTTCTTTACTCGACGAAGTAAGCCACACTTCATCGGCCTCAAGAAGCGCTTCTTTGCTAAACCAAGCCTCGGTTACAATTAAGCCAGCTTGTTTGAATGCTTCAATAGCGATAGCTCGCGTAATACCGGGCAGTAACTCGTGATTTAACGGCGGTGTGGTAATGCTGCCATCTTTCACCATAAATACATTGCACGAACTAGCTTCTGTTATCATGCCTTCATTATTGAACAAAATAGTTTCATTTACCCCTGCATCAACCCCAGCTTGAAAGTGCATAACGTTGCCTAGTAAAGAGGTAGACTTGATGTGGCAGCGTTGCCAACGTTTATCTTGTTGCAATGCCACTTTAAACGGTTTCACGTCAGCTTTCGCTAAAGGTTGCGGCGGGGCTATTTCAAAGGCAAAACCAAATACGGTAGGCGGTATGTCTTTCGGATAAGCATGGAAGCGCTTTGAGTCTGTCCCGCGGCTTACATGAAAATAAATGCCTATATTGCCACTGTCTATAAACGATGCATTTTTCTCTACTAAATTAGATAAAATTTCATGCCACTGGCTTGCCGTAAAAGGGTTTGTGATTGCAATAGCTTCAAGGCCTTGAGCCATTCTTGAGGTGTGCCCTGTAAAACCTACCGGGTGTCCCGCGTAGGTGGGGATAACTTCGTAAATACCATCACCGAAAAGAAACCCTCTATCCATTGGAGAAATTTTTGCCTCATCAAGAGGCATATACTCGCCGTTTAAAAACGCAATTGTCACAATATTTCTCCTTCTAAGCGCCGGCGCCGACTAGTCATCAAAAGCCAATCAGCCCGCGCTTCTTCTTCGTTTTGAAACGTAAAATTAACTTTTTCGCCAGGCACCGCTTGTGCCAAGCGACTGATATCACAGGGGCTAACACAACCCAGCTTAGGGTATCCGCCGAGCGTTTGCCGATCGCACATCATAACAATAGGTTGACCATCGCCCGGCACTTGAATCGCGCCTAAATGTATAGCTTCTGAGCGCATCCGCACCATATCTGATGCGACGCTTTCGCCTGTCAGTCTAAACCCCATACGATCTATCGATGTAGACACTGTATAAGTGCTCGTTTCAAAGGCGCGCACAGCAACCCGACTGAAGCTTGAATACTGATAGCCAGGCACAACCCGAATAGACTCAATAAACCCGTAATCCTCTCGATACTGCTGGGATAATACTCTTAGCTCTGACTTCTCTTTCGGCTTAGTATTCGCGCTTACCTTAAAACAATCCCCTTTAACCAAGGCACTGCCTTTGCCGTCTAAACCACCTAGTTTCTCACGTACAACAGTACACGCGCTGCCCACCACTTTCGGTACTTGCCAGTTCCCACATATTGCCAGGTAGGTTTTGCTTCCTAACAACTTACTGCCAAAACGGATATGTGAGCCAGCCTCAACAGCATAGGTTTGGTAAACTTCTGCCGACTCTCCGTTTATTAAAAGCGAAGGCTCTCGGCCCGTCACTGCAATGACACAGTCTTGGTCAACCTGCAATTCCATTTCGCCAATCGCTTCGATACAAGGCGTACCGTCTAAATTAAAGGCTAAAAAATTAGCCCAATGATAAGCTTGGCTATCCATGGGTCCAGACTCACAAAAACCGTCCCGCTGCCGCCCTACTCTGCCGCTATCAACAATAAGGCTGAACATTCCTTTGTCGAGTACTTCAACTTTCATAGTGCGACCTGTATTCCTGCTCTGTAATGGATACAAATTTAACGATATCACCTGCTTTTAACCGAGACTCGCTATGCTCTTCACTGTGCAAAAGCATGTCAAACGACGTGATCCCTAATAAATTCCAGCCACCCGGCGATTCGCTAGGGTAAACCGCGGTTTGCCTGTCTGCGATAGCTACTGCGCCCTTAGGCACGCGCTTACGCGGTGTACCTAACCGAGCACAGTTCATTGCTTCGGGAATGTCTCCCATGTAGGCAAACCCTGGCGCGAAGCCCACTGCGTACACCTTGTAAGTTACGCTCGTGTGCAGTTCAATAATCTCATCGATAGAAAGCGACGTCTTCTTACTCACCACGCTTAAGTCACTCGCATGTGGCGCGCCGTACCAAACGGGTATTTCGATCACGGCGCTTGTACCCTCTACAGAGTTAACTGAATTAGCCCCCTTGCTTTGGGCGAACTCGCTTGTGTCTGAAAGCGCATGCAGGGCTTGATATACACCATGGCTATCAATGAGTGCCATATCGAAAACGACAAGCAGGCTATCGTAGGAAGGCACGCATTCTTTTAACCACGACCACTGATTGCGTTGCGCATCTATGGCTGCGAGCATGTGGTGACACGCATTATTTGCCTCATCTAGGTTTACGCCGTCAAAATACACGATTATGGCATCGGCGCCAGCCGTTACTAATCGCTTGATACGACCGAAAGCTTGCATCTACTGTCCTTGATACTGTTATTATTCTTAATAAATGTGTTTTTTATGGGGCAAGTTTATAGAAAACTTCTGATCCTTTGCGCAATACTTACAGCACCTTGCGTGTCACCATGAACACATAGTGAGTCGGCTTCGACGGTTAACGTTTTTCCAGAGGCGGTAGTCACCGTGCCTGACTCAATTAGCTGCTCTGCTTGCATTAGCGCGTCGTCTTCGTCTAATACAGCACCTTCGATACCGCGAGATTGAAGCAACCCCTCATCGGTGTAGCGCCTGTCAGAAAATGCTTCAAAATACAGGGGCAATTCCCACCCTTTTGCCTCTTCTTTAAGCGCGGCATTTTGTGCAGTGGCTTGGACCATTAAGGTTAATGGCGCACCAGTCGATGACGCATTAATTTCAGCAATGCTCTGCATAACTGTACGCCTTACTTCTGCGTTTTTCATCATATCATTGTATAGCGCACCGTGAGGTTTAACATAAGTAACGTTCACGCCATAAAGTGCAGCCATGCCTGATAACGCGCTAACCTGATACTGTAGCATTGCATTAAGTTCACCGGATGCTATGGCCATGCTTCGCCGGCCAAAGCCCTGTAAATCTGGGTACGCGGGGTGAGCGCCTACTGCTACCCCATGTGTTTTTGCAAGAAATAGTGCCTGTTTCATCACTAGCGGATCGCCAGCGTGAAAACCGCACGCAATGTTTGCTTGGTCAATTTCCGCCATAATGGCTGATTCCACCGGCATAGACCACGCGCCAAAACTCTCACCTAAATCGCAATTTAACTTCATAATGGTTTTGCTCTTACCTTCATTCCAGTATCATGTTACCTGTTCTTTTTAAAAAGTCAGTGCTGATGATAAATATTGGAAAAATTAATACACTACGCGTGGTAGCCCAATACCCTTTTGGCTACGCGTTAGCGCCACTTGTCGAAAAAACCGATGATGGTGACGGCGTAATAGAAATAGATGATGCTGATGAACAGCAAACCGTCACTCTCGCTATCGATGAAGTAGAGGCATCGCTTGCTGAAGACCAAGAGGTTGAGGTATTTGTTGCTACTGATCAGCGCGGCGACCTCTATGCAACCATGAAGAAGCCGCTTATTCAAGTTGGCGAAACAAAAGTGCTAAAAGCGGTATCAGCGACCAACTTTGGGGCGTTCTTCGAGTGGGGTTTAGATAATGACTTACTTGTCCCTAACGACTACCAAGCGCAGCCGGTTAACCCCGGTATGTATTATGTGGTTCACACGTTTTTCGATGACAAGACCCAACGCATTTTAGGTGCAACTAAACTTCACTATTTCTTAAAAGAAGGCAGTGCCTATTTAAGTGAAGGCGATACGGTTGAGTGCTTAGTATACGCTAAGACCGATTTAGGCTTTAAAGTGGTAATTAATGAAAAAAGCCTAGGGCTTATTTTCCATAGCGATGCCTTTAAGCCGCTTAAAATAGGGCAAGCCACTGAAGGTGTTATCAAAACCATTCGTGAAGATGGCAAGGTTGATGTCGCGCTGCAGCGTGTTGATAAAGGCGGCCGCGACGCCCTTCAACAAGCAATACTCGATGATCTAGAAGCCCACGGCGGCATTTCAACGTTAACCGATAAAAGTGCGCCGGATGCCATCTATTCACATTTCAATGTGAGTAAAGCGGCCTACAAAAAGGCACTAGGCGCCCTGTACAAGCAAAAGAAAATCACGCTTAGCCCTGACGCTGTTCGCCTTATCAAATAATCGCAATGTTTACTGCTGCACTTTTCCTTAAGTGCAGCCACCTTTTTTAATCATTAAAACGCTAGGACATAAAATGAAAGCACGTGTTTCTTGGGATAAAGACCTGACATTTACCGGTACAACTGACAGCGGCTATAAAACCGTAATGGATGGAAGCGGTAATGCTGTATCGCCTATGGAATCAGTACTTTTGGCTGTGGGTGCATGTTCAAGTATTGACGTGGTAGATATCCTTAAGAAAGGCCGTTTTTCTATTGAAGCGTGTAATTGTGAAATGGAAGCCGAGCGTGCTGAGGAACCCCCTCGCGTGTTTACAAAAATTCACGCTCATTACACAGTGTCAGGCGAAGGTATTAGCGAAAAAGCACTCGCTCGCGCTGTACAACTTTCCGCTGAAAAATATTGTTCAGTAATGCTTATGCTAACGGGTAATGTAGACATCACCACCAGCTATACTTTGGTTTAATAAACTATAGTGCAATACACCGCTTATTAGCGGTTCTGGCTAAGCATTAGTATAAAAAGCTAACCCTATCGGTTAGCTTTTTTCGTTTGTGCGTCTCAAATTATGCTATCCTGTTGAAATTATTGAAATTTAACATTATGTAACATCATTGGCATGCTAGATGCTGTATACGGTCATTATTATATAACGACATTAACGTTAAGGTTATTGACCATGGAAACAGCAACGCGCAGCACCGCTTTATTATCGCTTAATTCACTTTCTCACTTCGCCCCTTCTTCATTTAAACGCCTATTAGGCTGCAGTATTGTTGTGTTGTCTTTAGCGACAACCGCATGCTCTGACGCCGACGCCATAGACGCAAATGCAGAGTCTGCAACGGTTGAAGAGACGGTTTTTGCCATACCCGTTGAAACGCAAACGATTATTACAGGGGATATCACCTCTACCTACGACACAACAGCGATACTAGAGGCGCGAGAAGAAGCGTTTGTGGTCGCCCGAGCCTCTGGCATTATTGAAGAGATATTTGTTGAAGAAGGCGACTATGTCGAAAAAGGGCAAGTACTTGCACAACTCGACAAACGCCGCTACGAATTAAACCTCTCCAAAGCACAGGCCGATTTAAAGGGTATTGAAAGCGAGCTTGAAAAGGTCAATAAAGTTTATTCTCAAAAGCTGATAAGCGATGACACCTACGACAAGCTTACCTCGCAGTTTGAGTCGGCAAAGGCCTCAGTTCGTTTGGCTGAACTAGACTTAAAAGAAGCAACGATTACGGCACCTATCGATGGATATATTGCAGAAAGAAACGCCAAGGTAGGTAACTTAACTGAGTCTTTCCAACGGGAAAGAATGTTTCATATCGTTCAGCAGCGAAACCTTCAAGGCATTGTGTACTTACCCGAAAATGAGCTACCTAACGTGGTGATTGGGCAAGGTGCAACGCTGACTATTGCTGCATTAAGCGATAGAACCATTAGTGCAAACGTGGAGCGAATAAGCCCCGTAATTGATGCCACCACAGGTACATTTAAAGTCACCCTTAAAGTGCCCAACCAAGATAACATGCTTAAAGCAGGCATGTTTACCGATGTATCTCTTGAATATGCTACTCATGCTAACGCCACACTGCTTCCTCGTAGAGCCCTTGTCACTATCGACAACAATCACAGCGTATTCGTTGTAGATAACGGCAAAGTGAAAAAAGTAGATATTTCTACCGGCTTTGAAAATAACGAGATGATTGAAGTGATAAATGGCCTGACTGGAAGCGAAGAAGTGGTCACTGCGGGTCACCAAAATTTAAAAGACAGCGCCCCTGTTGAAGTTGTAAACAGCTAATTCGGCCAATCAAGGATTTAGACTATGCGTATCGTAGATATAGCCGTAAAACGCCCTGTTGCCGTAAGTATGTTCATCTTCGCGGTATTGTTATTTGGTATGGTGTCGTTAGGCAGACTATCGGTGAACTTGCTGCCAGACTTGTCTTACCCCACCCTTACTATTCGAACCGACTATGACGGCGCAGCGCCTGGTGAAGTAGAACAGCTAGTATCCAAACCAATAGAGGAAGCCATTGGCGTAGTTAAAGGTGTGCGTAAAGTAACCTCTACTTCGCGAGCGGGTCAATCTGATGTGGTGCTGTCTTTTGCTTGGGGGACCGACATGGATTTCGCAAGCTTAGAGGTGCGAGAAAAGCTTGATGTATTGCAGCTTCCCCTCGATATAGAAAAGCCACGACTGCTTCGCTTCAACCCAAGTTTAGACCCCGTTATTAAACTGGGGCTTACCGCACAAAGTGACGCATCAAGTTTGAGCATAGCGCAAATGAAGCGCCTTCGGTTGTATGGCGAACAACAAGTAAAGCGTTCTTTAGAGTCAGTCGAGGGGGTTGCTGCCGTTCGGGTTGGCGGTGGTTTAGAAAATGAAATTCACATTCTTATTGACCAGCGAAAAGCCAGTCAACTCTCTATTCCTATTACCCGAATTACAGAGCGAGTAAGGGCTGAAAATATTAATGCGGCGGGAGGCAGAATTGATAACGCCGCACAGGCATTTTTAGTAAGAACCCTTAATCAGTTCGAAACACTAAACGACATAGAAAACCTATTTATAGGTCGTTTTGAAGGTAGAAACATTCAGCTTAAAGATGTAGCAACAGTAGAAAATGCGTATAAAGACCGAGATGTAGTAACGCGCTTCAACGGTAGCGAGGGGATCGAAATTGCCATCTATAAAGAGGGTGATGCTAATGCGGTAAACGTCGCGCAGAAAGTGGCGAAGCGTTTAAGTGAAGTGAACGACAATTTGCCCGCTAATTATATGCTTAGTGAAATTTACGACCAAAGCGTATTTATAAAGCAAGCCATAGACAATGTTAAATCGGCTGCTGTTATGGGCGGTGTACTTGCCATGTTAGTCCTGTACCTATTCTTGAAAGACTTTTGGGCAACGATCATTATTTCCGTGTCTATTCCGGTATCAGTCATTGCCACCTTCAATTTGATGTATGCCAATGACATCAGTTTGAATATGATGAGTTTGGGCGGTATTGCCCTTGCCGTAGGACTGCTTGTCGACAACAGTATTGTGGTGCTTGAAAACATTGATCGTCATAAAAAGTTAAAAGCGTCAGCAAGCGATAAAGCGGTAGCGGGTGAAGGCGTTGCATCGGCCGCTAGCGACTCTGCTGCTAGCGAGGGCACAAAGGAAGTCTCTGGAGCTATTATTGCCTCTACCCTTACCACCATGGCGGTGTTTGTACCGCTTATTTTTGTTGAGGGCATTGCAGGGCAACTGTTTAAAGACCAAGCCCTAACCGTGTCATTCGCCTTGGCCGCATCGTTAGTGGTAGCGCTAACCCTTATACCTGCCATGGCGCATAAACGGAAGAAGCAGCAGCTAGATCACGAAGACGTATTTACTACGCCACCTGCTGTGCGCCCTACTTCGACATTGGGCAAAATGATGTACTGGGTTACGTTACCAATTCGCTGGGTATTTAAACTGGTCTTTGTATTTTTACCTGCAGCTTTAGTTACGCTAGTAATAGGTGGATGGCATATCACGAGTAGGGTTTTAGGCGCAGCGTTTAAACCCCTAATTTGGGCGTTCAATAAAGGCTTTGACCTACTTGCCTCAGCGTATGAAAAACTACTTAGCATCAGCCTTCGCGCAAGAACCGCGGTGCTTTCTATTGCTTTCATACTGGCTGCTGGTGCCGTTGTACTTGTACCTAAACTTGGTATGGAGCTTATACCCACCTTATCTCAAGGAGAATTTTCAGTAGAAGTTACGCTACCTGCAGGTTCGCCCCTCGCCCGCACCGATGCGATTATTAACGAGCTTGCCAATGTGGCATCTGCGAGTGAATCGAACGTGCTGCGCACCTATGCTATGTCGGGAACAGGCAGCCTAATAAGTGCTGCACCTAATCAAGGGGGTGATCATTGGGGCCGTTTAAACATTGTTATGCAGCCCATTGCAACCCCACAAGATATGGCTGATGTTAAAAATGCGCTACGAGATAGCTTAGCGTTTAAACCAGAGGTTCAGGCCACGTTTTCAGAACCCGAACTGTTTAGCTTTGCCTCGCCTATTCAAATTGAAATTGCAGGGTACGATCTCAAGCAATTACAACAATATGGCGACGCTATTGCCACGAAACTTGCCAGCTACGGCAACTTTGCCGATGTGACTACCAGCATTCGCGATGGAAACCCTGAACTTAAAATTGCGTTTCACCATGCTAAACTCGCTCGCTTAGGGCTTGACGCAGCAGGTGTTTCGCAGCTTATTGCAGCAAAAGTAGGCGGCCGTATTGCTACACAGTACAGTGTTGAAGATAGAAAAGTTGATGTACTGGTTCGAACGCAGGAAAACCAGCGAGATGATATAGCCAGCATAAGGGCGATAGTAGTAAATCCGGGCTCGGTACAGCCTATACCGCTTAGCGCCGTGGCAGATGTGTATATGAGCGTAGGCCCTAGTGAAATAACGCGTGTGGGCCAGCAGCGTGTAGCGCTTGTTTCAGCAAACTTAGCCAAAGGGAAACTCGATGAAGCCGTTGCCATCGCCACTACAGTTATTGACGGCACGCAGCTTCCCCTATCGTTAAGCGCCTCGGTAACCGGTCAGAGCGAAGACATGCAAAGTAGCTTTCGCTCGCTACAGTTTGCGCTAGCGCTTGCGGTATTTATGGTTTATCTGGTTATGGCGTCGCAATTTGAATCATTACTTCACCCTTTGCTAATCCTTTTTGCTGTGCCTTTAGCCGGCGCAGGCTCGGTTTACGGTTTGTGGCTAACCAATACACCACTTAACGTAGTTGTGTTTATTGGTTTGATCATGCTTTGTGGCATTGTAGTGAATAACGCCATAGTGTTGGTAGACCGCATCAATCAGCTACGTCGCCAGGGGTTAGAAAAAAACGTGGCTATTATGCAAGCCGCAAAAACCCGTTTGCGCCCTATTGTAATGACAACCTTAACCACGGTATTAGGTTTACTTCCAATGGCATTCGGCCTAGGCGAAGGAGCAGAGATTCGTACGCCGGTGGCCATAACCGTTATTTATGGGCTGCTGTTTGCAAGCTTACTAACCCTTATATTATTGCCTGTGCTTTATAGCTTATTCGATGTTAAGAAAACCCTTGTTAAAAAAGACCCGGTAAAAACTAACGCGAGTTTAAGCTACAGCGACGAAGACAGGTTGTCGAAAGGGGGTGTGCTATGAGTACGCCTTCTAAGATTGCTGGTGTAGGCGCATCACTGGCGCGCTTTGCACTCAATAAGCCTGTGACCATAGGCATGCTGTTTTTGTCTATGCTGCTTTTTGGCATTGTTTCTGGACGTCTATTACCGCTGGAAAAGTTTCCTGGCATAGATATTCCAGAAATGGTGGTGCAAATTCCTTATCCCGATGCAACACCGGTTGAAATTGAAACCATGATCACCCGGCCCGTAGAGGAAGCCGTTGCCACGATGTCGGGGATAAAGCGTCTACGCGCTCGTTCATACGACAACATGGCAGAAGTCATTGTAGAGTTCGATTGGGACGAAAACCTCAAAGCCAAAAGCATCGAGGCACGCGAAAAAATAGATGCCATTCGCCACGAGCTTCCCGACGATATTGAGCGAATTATGGTGTACAAATTCAACACGAACGACATGCCTATTTTTCAGCTTCGCGTGTCTAGCGACAGAGACCTATCCAATGCGTACGACTTACTTGAAAGAAATTTAAAACGGCCCTTAGAGCGCGTACCCGGCGTGTCAAAAGTAGAGCTATACGGCACCATGAAGCGGCAAATTACCATTCGCTTAGATCCTAAGAAAATGGCGGCATATCAAATTGATGGCCCCCGTTTAGAACAACAACTTCAAAACGCAAACTTTTCGCTGACTGCAGGCTACATGTACAACAACGGTGAAAAAATATTGGTAAACCCGACTGGCGAATTTAGTGACGTTAACGATTTTAAAAACATGTGGGTTACCCGCAGCGTTCGCTTATCTGATATTGCCAGCGTGACTTACGAGTTGCCGCAGCGCAACGAAGGACGTCATTTAGATCGCACCTTTGCTGTAGGTTTTAACGTCTTTCGCGAATCAGGCAGTAATTTAGTAGAAGTGTCCGATGCGGTAATGAAGGTTATCGATAAAGCGAAAGAAGACCCAGAATTCACTGGCATTAGTCTGTTTGTTATGGATGATACCGCCAAAAGCGTCACTTCATCGTTAAGTGACCTTTTAAACGCAGGCCTTTTAGGCGCTTTGCTGTCGGTTATTGTGCTGTATTTATTCTTACGGCAACTCACCACAACGTTAATTGTCGTGCTTTCTGTGCCCTTTTCTATTTGTATCACCCTTGGGGTTATGTACCTCTTAGGCTATACGCTAAACATTTTATCGCTAATGGGGCTAATGCTGGCAGTAGGTATGCTGGTTGATAACGCAGTGGTTATTACTGAGAGCATTTTTCAAGAGCGCCAACAAGAAGGCAATGTTAAACGGGCCACGCAGATTGGTGTGAACAAAGTAAGCCTTGCCGTTATCGCGGGAACGGCAACCACTGCCATTGTGTTTTTGCCAAATATTATTGGCGTAAAAATAGACGTGACGATCTTCTTAGAGCACGTTGCAGTGGCCATTTGTATCTCTTTATTTGCGTCACTATTTATTGCAAAGACGCTTATCCCATTACTGACTACCAAAGTTAAGATACCTGTCGTAAAAACTGCCCTAACACCTGCTTACATTACGCGATATGGACGGGCGCTAAAGTGGATGCTCAAACACCAAGGAGCAACCTGTGTTATCGCCTTAGCGATCCTGGCGTCTACCTTCGTTCCCATGCAAGTAGTCACCTCCGATGATGAGGGGAATAACAACCAAGAGCGCATATGGCTAAACTATCATGTCACACAAAACTTCACGCTTGAGGAAGTTGAAAAGACCGTTGATAAAATGGAAGCTTACCTATATGAAAACCAAGCGCGTTTTCACATCAAGCAAGTATATACCTACTTTACACCTGGTCACGCAGTAAGTGGTATTACGCTTAACGATGAACTCCCCGTCAGCGTTGCGAGCATTAAAGAAGATATTCGCGAAAATATGCCTTCTTTCGTACGTGCTCGTCCGTCTTTCCAGTGGGATAGCGGCAATGGGGGTGGCGTACGAGTAACCTTGTTAGGTGAGTCTTCAGAAACACTGCTTAGCATTTCGAAGCAAATTATCCCTATCCTTGCCGCTGTTGATGGGCTAGAAGATGTTAAAGCGGATACGGGCTCTACACGCGACGAAGTGCAAATTCGTATAGACCGAGAAAAAGCGAACCGCTTTGGTATTCAAGTTAACGACGTTGCAAAATTAGTATCGACAGCCTTACGCGGTAGCAACTTGCGTACATTTCGCTACGGTGACGCTGGAGAAGTAGCAGTACAGTTAAAGTTTGGCAGCGATATTCAGGCGTCGTTAAGCGCGCTTAAAAATATCAATATTGGGTTTACACAGGGGCAGTCAGTAACCTTAAATATGATTGCAGATTTTTCTGTTGTACCACAGTTATCACAAATTAATCGCAATTATCGCCAAACTGCACTAGCGATTGGCGCTAATTTAGAAGGTGAAACCACAACCGAGCAAGCCCGAGAGCGCATAGAGCAAGCGCTAGCGAATATTGAACTGCCTACGGGCTATAAATGGACGTTAGACGGAAGCTTTTCTCGCCAAGATGAAGCAAACGCGGTCATGCAGATGAACATGCTGTTAGCCCTGTGTATGATATACGTGGTTATGGCTGCCCTGTTCGAGTCGCTAATTCTTCCTACGTCAGTGATCACTTCCCTGCTTTTTTCGTTCACAGGCGTGTTCTGGGCGTTTATGGTAACAAGCACGTCTATGTCTATTATGGGAATGATCGGCATGCTCATTCTCATGGGTATTGTGGTGAACAACGGCATAGTGCTAGTAGACAGAATCAATCAACTCATAGGTGAGGGTTTGTCGCTGTATGACGCCGTCATTGAAGGCTGTATGACCCGAGTCCGTCCCATATTAATGACGGTTGCTACAACAGTGCTGGGTTTAATTCCTCTGGCGCTAGGCAGTACGCGAATTGGGGGAGACGGCCCGCCTTATTCTCCAATGGCCATTGCCATCATAGGTGGGTTAGTGTTTTCAACATTAACCAGTTTATTCTTAGTACCCCTGGCTTATGTGCTGCTACTTAAGCTTAGGTTCAAAACTCAACGCCTATTCAAAACCAGTAAGGCACGGGTGGCCGCGTGGGGGCGAATAGCTAATTAGCGTAAAAAGCGGGTCTAGTTTTCACTGTCGTCGTTACAAATAAACGCCGTTTTGTGAAACCTACCCCGCTTTTTCTGGCTTTAACTTTACCGCCGTCAATGCCTTAGCTACGCGACATTAGGTAATCGTGAACGGCATCAGCATGACGCTCTACAGAAAACTCAATAAGGCTACTACCGTTACACGTTAAGCCTTCTTCAGACGTTACCATGCGCAGAACTTCACGCTGGCTCGCACCAATACGACCTACATTACGTGAAAGGCTCGAGCGAAGTACACGAACGTCGTCATTGATGATAGCTTTGCAAAAACCAGCGAACTGGGTTTCACCAACAAAACGAACATCTTTTTGTGGTGCGGCGGCGCTTGCGTTAATACTGAACGCAATGGTTGCTGTAGCAGCAAGTACTTTCACTGTTTTGGCTAATTTCATTTTTAAATCCTCAATGTGTGGATAAAGGTGTTAAGCAAGTTTGTGGCAAACTCTTATATGATGGTTGCAGCAGCCAGACGATCTGCTCAACGCCCTTTATTTATGCATCAAGAATGAAATTTATTCTGTTGAATGTTTGTGTAAGGCGAGTAAAGGTAAGGTAAATCCAGTTGTTACACAAAGATTAACAACTCATGCCGCTGATTTTAAAAGATTTTCTTACATTTCATATTACCAATATATCTAAAGGCGGGATTTAATGGAAAAAACAAATATAACACTAAAGTATAAAAAGGCCCCTATCGGGGCCTCGAAACTGTAATTTTAACAAAATATATTACTGTTTAGCGCAAATACTACACGATGAAAGCCATATTTTTTGTAATTAAATTACAAAAACTACTCGTATTTACGCGCCCTTTTCGTTTCAATTGCGTCTATATATGCATGCCAAGACCCATAGCCAATGATAGGCATAAGTACGATAAATCCTATGAACCCAGTCACATAACCTATCGCAACCGCACTAAAGATAATCGCGCCCCAAATAAGCATAGGTATTTTGTTTAGCCATACCGCATTGACGCTGGTTAGTACCGCAGTGGCAAGGTCAACTTTGCGCTCCATCAGAATTGGTTGAGTAAAAGCCGTTATGAACAGCATTGCTAATGTAAAGCCTGCGCCCACAATAGTTCCTAACGCTAAAAACGGTAGCAGGCTTTCTAAATCATTTTCTATGTAAGGTGGGTAAAGCGCATGAATTAGTGACGCCACCCGTAGCCAAAAGATCATCATCACCAAAATCAAAATGGCAAACCCCCATTCGTTGAAGGCGTTGCGACGCATTGCTCTAAGTGAATGTCTAAGGGTAGGTTTATGGCCTTTTTCCATTTCCCAACTAACGTCGTACAACCCTGCTGCTAAAAATGGGCCAATAAGCATAAAACACACAATGGCAGGAAGTATAACTAGGTGCCAGCCAGTCATTTCAACCAAGTACATAATAAACCACGGAATTACAGCAAAGAGTACCCCATAAAATAATGTTAACCCTGGTGCGCGCATGGCATCTCGAAGCGCCAATGACAACCATTTAATTGGGTCGCCAACGTCTAGTTCCTTACACGGAATAACGCGTGCTATACCGCTTTGCGTAATCGCGTTTTCCTGTGTTTCTTTGAAATGGTGCGACATATTCTAATCACCTCTGATTGTTAGCCTGTTCCGTACTAGCGTGTTTTTTATACACACCTTACTACTACGATAGGCATAGAATGAAAAGTTCACAAGTCATTAACATAATTTTTATACTTAAGTGATAAGTGGATTATTCATCTCGTTATATGTCTAATAATTGGCCACTTGATGAAAAAAGTGTCGATTTCAGACGAAATACTGCAAAAATGCCATCGCATATAGCCTTGTATTGCGATAATCTCAGGGTATGTAAATCAACCAGATAGACCATGAAAACTGTATCTCGCTCACATAAATTAGATAACGTTTGTTACGACATCAGAGGCCCTATTGCTGCGCAAGCAAGAAAAATGGAAGATGAAGGTCACCGCATTTTAAAATTAAATATCGGTAACCCTGCCCCATTTGGTTTTGAAGCCCCTGACGATATCGTAAAAGACGTTATTCATAACCTGCCCACGTCTCAAGGATATTCAGACTCAACAGGAATTTATGCCGCCCGCGTAGCCGTGATGCAGTACTACCAGCAGCGCAATATCAAAGATATTCGTGTAGATGATGTGTACATTGGAAATGGTGTTTCTGAGCTTATTATGATGGCAATGCAGGCTTTGCTAAATCATGGTGACGAAGTACTGATCCCGAGCCCAGACTATCCGCTGTGGACGGCAGCAGTAAGCTTGTCTTCAGGTTCTCCAGTGCATTACCGCTGTGACGAGCAGGCAGGCTGGTTCCCCGATATCGACGACATCAAAAGCAAAATTACCAGTAAAACCCGCGCGATTGTTTTAATTAATCCAAACAACCCAACTGGTGCGGTATACGACAAAGCACTATTACAAGAGGTGGTTGAGGTTGCCCGAGAACACGGTTTGGTAGTATTCAGTGACGAAATTTACGACAAAATTTTATACGACGAAGCCCAGCACACAAGCATAGCATCATTGGCTGACGACGTATTTTTTGTCACGTTCGGCGGTTTAAGTAAGAACTACCGCGTAGCAGGGTTTCGCTCTGGCTGGCTAGTAGTAAGTGGAAACAAGCGACTGGCGTCTGACTATATTGACGGGCTGAATATTCTCTCTTCCATGCGAATGTGTGCCAACGTGCCGTGCCAAAGTGCAATACAAACTGCACTTGGCGGCTATCAAAGCATCAACGATTTAGTTAATGAAAATGGACGACTGCGCATACAGCGCGACGTTACCACCGATATGCTCAATGGCATCGACGGTATTTCATGCGTTAAACCTAAAGGTGCAATGTACTGTTTCGCCAAGGTGGACGAGAAGAAGTTTAACATTCACAATGATGAGCAAATGGTACTGGACTTATTAAGCTCCGAAAAAATTCTTTTGGTTCACGGTCGCGCGTTTAACCTAACCGAAGGTACCTATTTCAGATTGGTATTTTTACCTCACAGTGACGTACTCGTACCGGCATTGCACCGTATAGGCAACTTCTTTAGAACCTATAAGCAAGGGGCATAGCGTGAGTGATAAAAGCCACTTTTTTGCCCATTTAGCACGCTTAAAGCTTATTAACCGCTGGCCGCTAATGCATAACGTGCGTACAGAAAACGTGCAAGAGCACAGTTTACAAGTGGCGATGGTGGCGCATGCCCTTGCTCTTATAAAAAACAAGTTTTTCGGCGGTACGTTAAACCCAGATCGTATTGCCACCATGGCGATTTTTCACGATGTGTCCGAGGTGCTAACGGGCGACCTCCCTACCCCAGTAAAATACTTTAACCCTGCGATAAAAGAAGAATACAAAAAGATAGAGAAGATTGCCGAGAACAAGCTTATTGAAATGGCACCTGAAGCATTTCGTGAAGACTATGCGGCACTGATTGATCACCACTACCACAGTGAAGAAGAAGCCTTCATCGTAAAAGCAGCAGATGTGCTTTGCGCTTATCTGAAAACGCTAGAAGAACTTGCTGCTGGCAACCAAGAATTTAAGCTGGCTAAAAAGCGTTTAGATAAAACCCTTAAAGAGTATCATTCTGAAGAGGTAGACTACTTTTTAACACGCTACGTACCAAGCTTTTCATTAAGCCTTGATGAAATCACACAAGACGATATGTGATTAAGATGAGTAACAGTCCACAAGTTACTTTATTGATGTAACAGAAACAGCAAACATCCAGCATGGCAGCGAGGTTTTTTTGGCAACAAGCAAATGGGAATTAGCATTACACGAGCGTCGTTTACCACGTAGTGAAACAAGAGACGGCGATCATCGCAATCCGTATCAGCGAGATAAAGCACGCGTGCTTCACAGCGCTGCCTTTCGCAGGCTACAGGCGAAAACCCAAGTGCTTGGCGTGGGCCTAAGCGACTTTTATCGTACACGGCTTACCCACTCGCTAGAAGCCGCCCAAATTGGTACAGGCATCACCGCTCAACTATGGGTGAAATTTCCTGACATTACCAGTAGGTTGGCACTCGACCCTACGTTAATTGAAACCTTGTGCTTAGCTCACGATATTGGACATCCGCCCTTTGGTCATGGCGGTGAAATCGCACTAAATTACATGATGCACCAATACGGCGGGTTTGAAGGTAACGGGCAAACGTTTAGGATCATTACTCAGCTTGAGCCCTACACTGCCGAGCACGGTATGAACTTGTGCCGAAGAAGCGTGTTAGGCTTAGTCAAATATCCAAACTTCATTGATGCCTTACATAGTAAGGGCCCTACACCTGAACGCCCTCTTTCACTTCGTCAGGTTAAAGCCCACGACTGGCACCCGCCAAAGGGGCTGTTTCGCTGCGACGAACCTTTATTCGACTGGTTGCTTGCCCCCTTTAGCAATGAAGATAAAGACGCATTTATGCAATTTACGGCAAAACCGAATGGTCACAGCAAAACCCGGTTTAAGTCGTTTGACTGTTCAATAATGGAGTTGTCGGACGATATTGCCTATGGCATTCACGATTTAGAGGATGCCATTGTTATGGACATGGTAAGCAAACATCATTTTATCGAGGACGTAACCACCCCACTAAAAGCCCTTGACGTACCATGGTTGTCAGACAATATAGAAGCCCTAACAAACAAGCTATTTAGCGCAGCACATCATGAAAGGAAGAATGCCATAGGTGCGCTGGTAAATAGCTTTATTACCGCTATTGAGATTAAGGGGGTAGACGGCTTTTCTCATCCACTACTTGCGTTTAACGCGGTTATGCCACAGCAGTTTGCCGAAGCGTTAGAGCTTTTCAAACGGTTTGTGTTTAACAAAGTAATACGCCGCCCCGACGTTCAGCTTCTTGAATACAAAGGACAGTTGGTGGTTATGGAGCTGTTCGAAGCATTTGCGTCAGACCCAGACCGCCTGCTCCCTGAGAACACCCAAGAGCGATGGCGCAAAGCCTGTGAAGACGATAACGGCATGCGCGTACTGGCAGATTATATATCTGGCATGACCGACGAATTTGCCTCTCGCTTATACAGCAACATATTTTCCCCTAAACAAGGCGGCATTCAAGATAGTTTGCACATGTAAGCTAGCTTACTTTTTAAAAACTTTTGAAATGAAAAGGCCGCTGCTTCGGTCTTTTTTATTATCTCGGTGTCAATAAATAACAATGCTATTGAAACTTAAGCCCATTGTTCACGTAGTTAACACTATTAGATACCCCCCAGATACTGAATATAGATATTCGAGTGGGTAAATCAGCTGTTTTTGTAAGTAAGGTGATGCAATGCCAAAACCATTTAAACCCTCAGTAAAATTGACCGATAACGATGTAACTAATGAAGGCGTTTATATGAATCGTCGTTCATTGCTCAAATCTATGGGCTTTGTAGGCGCGTCTACGTTACTTGCGAAGTCAGCTGGTGCAGCAAGTTGGTTTTGGGAGGACGAAGAAGAGAAAGCTGCCTTTAAAGGTAAGGCGCTTGAGTTTAGTCAGCCTCCCAGGTTTCAAATAGCGGAAACCCGTACGCCTGAAGATAAAGTCACCAGCTACAATAATTTTTATGAATTTGGTACGTCAAAAGATGCACCAGCTAAAAATGCGACTGAATTTCAAACCAACCCGTGGACGTTAAAAATTGACGGCATGGTAAAAAATCCACTTGAACTTGACCATGACGCACTAACAAAACGCTTTCCTCTTGAAGAGCGAATTTACCGCCTGCGCTGTGTTGAAGCGTGGTCAATGGTAGTGCCGTGGATTGGGTTTGAACTCGGCGCGCTATTAAAGCAAGCCGACCCGTTGATGTCAGCTAAATACGTGGCGTTTGAGACCTTATACGACCCAGAGCAAATGCCGGGGCAAAGAAGTCGCTTTACCGGTGGCGGTATTGAATACCCATATGTGGAAGGCTTACGTCTTGATGAAGCCATGCACCCGCTAACACTTATGTCTGTTGGTCTTTATGGTAAAACGCTGCCACCGCAAAACGGCGCGCCAATAAGATTGGTTGTCCCTTGGAAATACGGGTTTAAGAGCATTAAGTCTATTGTGCGAATTCGCCTTACCGATAAAAAGCCCCCTACAACTTGGAATCGACTGGCAGCCAACGAATATGGCTTTTATGCCAATGTGAACCCTAACGTGGCACATCCTAGATGGAGTCAGGCCAGCGAGCGTAGGATTACAACAGGGGGGCTTCTTGCGAGAAACCGTATCGACACGCAGATGTTCAACGGTTATAGCGAAGTTGCGCCACTTTATGAAAGTATGGACCTTACGCGTAATTACTAGTTTCGCTGTTGCTAGTAGAGAAAATGCATTGCTTTGAATAGGTGTACATAACCAGCGCAGGTTACATGTACGCCCCGCTCGTTTTTATATTATCAGGTTGTGTTATTAATGCCCTTAAGAAAAAAACCATTTAGATTTACCCCATGGCAACGCCGCGGTTTAAAGGCCATCATCCACGGTTTTGCTTTAGGTTATGTCGCGTGGTTGTTTTTGGCAGGTATCACCGACCAGCTCGGCCCCGACCCCGTGAATACGTTAATCAACGAAACCGGCACATGGGCCATTCATTTTTTACTATTAACACTCACCCTAAGCCCACTTGCCAAATGGCTCCCCAGTCCAGAGCCAATACAATTCAGGCGCATGATTGGTGTTTACGCCTTCGTATATGCCTTTGCCCACTTGTTTACCTACATTTTCTTCGAACTTCAGCTAGATATGGCATTGGTTGCCAGTGAAATAGTGAGTAGACCCTACATTATTGTTGGCATGATTGCGCTCATACTGCTTGTTGCACTTACGGCTACGTCATTTAAACGCCTTCAGCGAAAAATGGGAAGAAAATGGCAAACGCTACATAATAGTATTTATTTGATTTTGCCCCTTGCACTCCTTCATTTTAGCTGGTCACAAAAAACCTTTTGGCAAGAACCTGTATGGTATTGGCTGGTAGGTTTGCTCTTAATGAGCCCTAGAATTAAGCGATGGTATTCAACTTATCAGAGAAAACAGCAAGGGAGAAAAAGCACGGCGAAAAAAGGAAGAGGTTAAGAGAACATCGCCTAGTGCAAAAGTGATGCTCCCCCCCCTTCTTAAGACAAAACATAAAGCAGCGCCGCATACCGTCCTGTTTTGCTTAGCGTGACTGCAAGCATAAAAAACCACAGGGGGCTTCTCAACACGCCCGCGACTAGTGTTATAGGGTCGCCAATGATCGGCACCCAGCATAAAAATAAGCTCCACTTGCCCCATCGCGTAAACACACTGCTCGCTCGATTAAATGTAGCCTCGCTAATATTAAGTTTTTGAGTGGCGATATCCTTTCCAAACGCATACCCCAGTAAATAGTTAACCAGCGACCCCAGTACATTTCCTATAGAAGCAACAACGAGCAATATTGCCCCATTTAAGCCACTACCATACAGTGCGCTTAAAACAATCTCTGAACTAAAAGGCAAAATAGTGGCAGCTAAAAATGCCGATAAAAACATGCCTAAATAGCCTAAATGTATTAGTGCACTCAATGTTTTCCCAAGTTTATACAGTAGTTAGTGTTGTGGAAATCATGCGCATTCTACCCTATCGAGTTCAGAAAAGCCTTTGAAAGAAATAAGCGGAATAAAAAACTTATTACTTTTTATAGAGTTACATTCCCATTCGCAAATTGTGCGAAAAAAGTACAACTAACCACTTGCCAAAACAGCAAATTATTAATACTGTATACGCATACATACTGTATAAACAACCAGTATTTAGAAATTGGGCTTTAACGTTACATTCATTAAGGGTTTTATTATGAGCACATCTTCAGTTTCACGATTAAATGCATTGCGCGCTTCGGTTTCAAATGTTGTTCAGCTTCCTCTACCTATAGAAGGTTTCCCTAGTGAAAAGAACAACACGGGAAAAGGCGCTAACGATAAAGGCTGGAATTACTTGCTTTCAAATACAGTTTCTTTTTCGAAAACGGTTGACCATGCCATACGTATTCAGAAGCCAGAAAAAGAAAAAATGCCGGAGTGGATCAGCAAGCTTATTACGGGTGGACAGTGTAAAACACTGTATGTCGAAAATATTGATCTAGACCTACAGCCTACTGACAGCGAGATGATTAGAAAACTTTGTGAACTTTATTCCGTTAGCTTAGTTAACGTGCGCGTAGATAGCGTAAACGATGTACAGAATGTTGCGTTAGGTCCGTGGTAAGTGGTTTTTCCCTAACCAGCGGTGCTAGCTCTTTTTTTGGCAGGTATCGCGCCATGCTTGCGCGTAACAACAACAGCATATATTCAAAAAGTTTGGGCCTAATGGCACATGCAATTATACTGTGGCGTTTTGTACACCGTTAATTTATGAGTTGCCCTATGCGCTGTTTTTGTTGCTCGTCAAAACCCTTCCAAGCATGTTGCGAGCCTTTTATAAAAGGCGATAAAACCCCTGTTACTGCCGAGCAACTTATGCGTTCGCGATTTTCTGCCTACGCCACTGCGCAATACGCCTATATTCTCGACACCTATACTAAAGAAAAACAGCAAGGTCTGTCTGTAGATGATTTAGCGCAAAGCGCTCAAGACGCTAAGTGGTTTGCTCTTCAGGTACATGATGCGCAATCTGAAGAAAGCGCAGAGCCAAATACAAGCGCTACTTTACATTCAGATACCGTTGAATTTACAGCCTTCTATTTTGAAGATAAAAAAATGTATCAGCTGCATGAAACCTCCAACTTTAGAGTTGAAAACGGTGCGTGGCGGTATCATGATGGCACACTGCACGATGACTGCGGAAAAGTTAAATATGGCAGGAACCTTCCCTGTGTATGTGGAAGCAGCAAAAAGTTCAAGCAATGCTGCGCTAATAAAAGCCATTAACCCCTTAATTGTTTACAATATTTCATCACAGTAGAGTAATTGCTCTACACTTAACCTGTATGTGATGAACTAAATGAGGACAATTATAAAAAATGGTTCACATATTGTCGCTTCCGCTTTTTGTCACCGCAAGCATTTGTCTTTTGATGAGCTTTTTTTTCATGCTCCTCTATTACCGATTGACTTTTCATCACAAAGAGCCCGTCAAATACTACTTTATATTCGCATTATCGACTTTGGTAAGCGCGGTTTTCTTTGGTGCTTTTGGTGCTCTGGTTAATTCGGAAAACAATCTTGCCGCATTAAGTATTTCAAATCGTCTTACTATCATAGGTGCAATGTTTACCCTTGTACTTAGTCTGCACTTTTATCTCGCTTTTTATCAATATAAGGCCCCAACTTTTCTTAAATGGTGTTATGTCATCTGCGGTATTTTTTCAATGTTAACCGCTGTGCCGAGCGCGTATTTCCTAGACAATGCGTTCTATCAAACCTCAAAGTATTACACTGGACTTAAATATGGGCCGTTGTTCGAGCTTTGGGGCATTTGGATACTGGTTTTGGGATCATACTGCGTATATGTTCTTTTTAGAGTTTTTGTTCGGCAACGCTCACGCTTTAAAAACAGCAATACCGTACTATTACTGCTTGTGACGAACGCAATTTGGCTATTCACGGGAATAAGCGATACGCTAACTGGCATAGAAGTGGTCGATTTACCTCCTCTTACATGGATAGGCTCATTTCTAGTAACAAGCTCTATCGCGTGGGTATTGGTGCTCGATATTGACGGCCTGTACGAAGAGCGTCGTATGCTTAATAATCAACTCATGTACGATCATTTAACCCACGCGTTTTCACGAAGCTACTTAGAAGTAAAGCTTGCAGAAACTACTAACTTAATGACGCGGGGCGAAATAAACCAAATGGCGTTATGCATATTCGATATCGATAACTTTAAAACGATTAATGATAAATATGGGCACGCTAGTGGCGATATTTTACTTAAAAGTATTACTGAGATAGTAAAAGAAAATATTCGTCCCTCTGATTGCGTCGCACGATTAGGTGGCGATGAGTTCGTAATACTGCTTTCAGACAATCACACCTCACAAAACGGGCCTTCCATAGTGGAGCGGATTAGAAAGCAAATCGCGTTACAAGTGTTTACTATTGATGATCGCGCGTTTAGTGCAACTTGCTCATTTGGGATTGTGTGCATTGATTCCGCCATACCTCATACTGAAGATCCTGCCCACGACCTATTATCAGCTGCAGATGAAGCTTTATATGCTGCTAAGAACAAGGGAAAGGATATGGTGAGCGCGGTTAAATTACGTTTAACCCATTAAACTTTGTTAAAGCCTCCTCGCGAACAAATTAATTAAGTTCCTGTTGATATGAGCTTAACAGCTCCGCTAGCAAATAATGTTTATTACCATATGCTACCGCCCTGTAGTAAAAATGAGTGTAAGCGCCTCCTACTATAAGTTACTACTTATGAATACGTATTCATAATATTTATTAAATGTAAACAAAGTGTAAAAATTAGTTCCATCTTTCACCACGTTCCCATTAAAGATAGGACACACTATGAAGATGAAAAAACATGCAACATGCGTGTTAATAGGCGCAACACTCTGTACGTTAAGCTATCAAAGCTACGCCGACGTTATATTACACGCGTTCAATTGGAACTACGATGAAGTTGCCGCAAAAGCACAAGAAATTGCGGACCTCGGTTACACGAAAGTACTTGTTTCGCCAGCCTATAAATCGACAGGTGATCAGTGGTGGGCACGATATCAACCACAAGACTATCGCGTTATTGACAACCCTCTTGGCGACACTGGTGACTTTCAAGCTATGGTCAATGCGTTAAACGCAAACGGTGTAGAAACTTATGCAGATATCGTCTTCAACCATATGGCAAACGAAGCGTGGAAGCGTTCAGACCTTAACTATCCCGGAAGTGAAGTACTACAGCAATACTCGTCAAATCAGGGATATTACAACGGCATTACTTTATTTGGTGATGTAAATAGTGGGTTGTTCGGAGGTGGTGACTTCCACGGTACGTATGATCAAGATGGCCCTAAGTGCATCAGTAACTACAGCGACGTGGGTGATGTTCAGTACAATAGACTGTGCGGCGCCGCGCCTGACCCCGGCTTACCCGATCTAGACCCAAACAACTGGGTAGTAACTCAACAAAAAGCGTACCTTCAGGCGTTAAAAGACATGGGCGTAACGGGTTTTCGCGTTGATGCGGCAAAGCATATGACCAACTACCATATCAACGCCGTGTTCGACAATAATATCAAAAACGGCGTGCACGTTTTCGGAGAAATAATAACTACCGGCGGTGAAGGTTCCAGCGAATACGACAACTTTCTTGCTCCCTACCTGTTCGCAACCGGCCATTCGGCATATGATTTCCCGCTTTTTGCGCAAATACGAAATGCATTTAGTTTTGGCGGTTCGATGAACTCTCTCGTTAATCCAGGAGCTTATGGCCAAGCGTTGCCCGGTGACAAGGCTATTACATTTAGCATTACCCATGATATCCCGCTGAACGACGGATTCCGCTATCAGTTGCTCGATCCCACCGACGAACATTTGGCCAATGCCTACGTGTTAGGCCGCGATGGCGGCGTGCCACTACTGTACTCAGATAACAATGAGAGCGGCGACAACCGGTGGGTAGATTTGTACAAGCGTGATGACATCAAGGGAATGGTTAAATTCCACAACGGTGTTCAGGGCAGCGGCATGCAAGTGATAAGTCATAATGACTGCATAATCTTCTTTAAACGCGAACATAAAGGTGTAGTAGGCATAAATAAATGTTCTGATGGCCAAGATATTTGGGTAGATACATCAACTGATAACCTGTGGTGGTACAGGAACTACCGTGATACGTTAAGTAATGATGTGCAATACATCACTACTCAATGGCATAAATTTTATGTTCCAGGCAGAAGTGCCCGTATGTGGCTAATGGAGTAATTCACGGCGTAACAGGCAGCGGTTCACTTTTTAGTCAATGGTGCTATTATAAAAAGTGAGCTGCTTTTTTAACCCGTTGGTCTAAAAAGTTTGTTCGCCAACACAGTACTGCGAAAGGGTTGCTAGCACCTTTGAATTGCTGAATACCCTCTGCAGTATTTAATACATGCTAAAACAAGGACAGTTATGAAAAACTTCGTACGAATTGCGACAACACTTATTGCCACTACTTTGCTTTTTGGATGCGGAGGTAGCGACTCGAGTAATACACTCGATGAACTTAATAAAAATCGAGCAAAATGGGAGAACGCGAATATTGATAGCTACCAGTTCGAGTTTAGGGTTGTATGCTTTTGTTTAGAAGATATTACCCTACCTCGCGTGGTACTAGTCGAAGGAAATCAAGTTGTCTCACAAACTATAATAGAAAGTCATGTCGCTCTTCCCTTAGACAGCGCGAATACTGAAAGTATTGATAGCTTGTTTGATCTGATTGCACTTGAAGAAAGCCGCGCCGAGTCTATCTCTGTGGAATACGATGAAGAGTTAGGCTTCCCAACCAAAATTGACGTGGATATCAACGAGCAAACTGCTGACGATGAATACACTCTATACGTCAGTAATGTTATTAGCGCAGAAGACGTTAGCTGTACCACAACCGTAGAAAGCGGCCTTGTACTCTCTATCACAGATCAATCAACGCAGATGCCAGCAGCATGTGGTGTAACCGTCACCACAACGGAAGAGGCTTATACCGAATCGGTTACTAATGACGAAGCTGCATGTGAAGACAGTGAAGAAATTTCCATGCTACAAGAGCGCCCGGGTTTCTATACGCTTACGGTAGAAAAAACAGGCTATCAAGATTATCTAATGGAAGATTTAGGCATTGGGAGTGACTTATGCCACGTTTTAACAAGGGAAGTAAATGTTGAATTGATCCCCGAATAATTTAACCTTGATACGTTCAAAAAAGCCTAAACACACTGTCGTGTTTAGGCTTTTCTATAGATTAAACCATTGCTAATAAGACGCTTTTTTAGAACATAATCAGTGCTAGCGCACGGTCTTTACTACTGCTCACTCAACCGTCGTCATTAAGGCACTAACACCATCTTGCCTTTTACCTCTCGATTCATAACTTTAGCCATGGCTTTGGTCGCTTGCTCTAATGGCAGCGCTTCATCTACCACCACTTTAACTTTGCCTTGCACATACCAGGTAAGAAGCTCTTGCATATTTTCAGCGAACCCTTTCGGGTCGTGCTGAGTAAACGAACCCCAGAATACGCCCATAACTGAGTAACCTTTAACCAAAGCAAGGTTAACCGGAAATTTAGGTATCTCACCACCGGCAAAACCAACCACAAGTAACCGTCCTTCCCATGCCATGCTTCGGCTACATGCGTGAAAGGTATCGCCACCCACACATTCATAAACAACATCAGCGCCTTTCCCGCCAGTTACTTCTTTCAGCGTTTCTTTTAGGTCTTTTTCTTTGTAGTTAATTAAAACATCAGCCCCGTACTCTTTAGCAAGGGCAAGCTTTTCTTCCGTTGAGCAAACGGCAATAACTTTAGCGCCCATTATCTTGCCTATCTGCACAGCCGCCAAACCAGTACCACCAGCAGCACCGGTTACAACCAGTGTTTCACCAGGTTGCAGCTTAGCGCGCTGTTTCAAAGCGTGATGCGCTGTTGCATGGGCAGTTACAAGGGCTGCCCCTTCATTCACATGAATAGGGTCAGGTAATGGCATAACATGGGTGGCTGGAATAAGTGCTTTTTCTGCATAGCCACCTAAGTTAGAAAGCGCAATAACGCGCTGACCTTCTTTTAGATGACTCACACCCTCGCCCACTTCGGTGATTGTACCCGCCACTTCGTTACCCGGAATAAATGGGAAGTCGGGCTGCATCTGATACAAACCCTGCACTAAAAGCCCATCAGGAAAGTTAACCCCTGCCGCTTCTACATTAACAACGACATGGCCCTTTTTTACTACTGGGTCTGCAACATCTTTAAATTGAAGGTCATCAAGTGGACCAAAGGCTTCACATACAATTGCTTTCATACTGTCTCCAGTTTTTTGTTCGACCCGTAAGGTGAGTTAAGCGAATACAGGCCGTTAAATGGGTTATATTTCGTTTATTCGCTATGGTGTATGGTTTTATTGGCAATTTGCGCAAGCGGGCGCACCATTGCACCTAGCTGCATGGCTTTTTCACTTGATGCATTACCCTCGTGTGCGCGCTTTACTACACCTTGTAAAATAGCGGCTAATCGGAAAAAGCTAAAGGCAAGGTAAAACGTCCAATTATCGATAGCGTCAATACCTCTGCGCTGGCAGTAGGTATTTATGTATTCCTGTTCACTGGTAATGCCTAACTGCTTCCTATCTAGCCCTCCTAGACCAGCAGCATGCGCAATATCAGACGGAAGGCGCAGCTGCATACATTGGTATGCTAGATCGGCATACGGATGCCCTAGGGTAGATAACTCCCAATCCAAAACGGCAACAACCTTTGGCTGTTCGTTGTTAGACATATCAAACATCATATTGTCTAAACGAAAATCACCGTGAACTAAAGACACCTGCCCATCGTCTTCAGGTAAATTCGACTCGAGGTACTGAATTAAACTTTCAATTTCTTCGATATGCTCTAATTCAGACGCTCGGTACTGCTTTGTCCAGCGACTTAGCTGACGTTCAAAGTAGCTGCCCGGTTTTCCGTAATCACGTAAACCGGCATTTTCGATATCTACACTGTGAAGCGCGGCCAGCACGCGGTTCATTTCATCGTACATAGCACCGCGAGTAGCACAAGACGCAATTTCAGGTAGCGCACTATTCCAGTAAATGTCACCTTCAACAAAGGCCATTATGTAAAACATACTTCCGATAATGCTGGTATCTTCACACAAATGGTACACTTTAGGCACCGGCACATCAGAGCCTTGCAGAGCGTTAATAACCCGGAATTCCCGGTCTACCGCATGGGCAGATTTTAACAGTTTGCCCGGAGGTTGACGGCGTAATACGTATACGCCGTTATCCGTCGTTAACTTAAACGTTGGGTTTGACTGTCCGCCTGCAAACTTATCAGCACTTTCTACGTGGCCAACACTGGGGCATGCCTTAGCAAGGTATAAATTTAGCACCGCCAAATCTATTGCATGGGCGTTTTTAGTATTGTCTTGAGACACACTTACTCCTTAGGCATTTTTTTCAGCAATCAGGTTACGCCCAAGCTGCATCATATGAACCTCGTCAGGGCCGTCAGCCAACTTAATTGTGCGTGCATAGGCATACATAGCAGATAACACGAAATCCTGACTGGTTCCCGCCGCACCGTGCATTTGAATCGCTTGATCAATGACTTTACACGCCATAGTAGGTGCCACTATTTTGATGGCAGCAATGATGTCTCGCGACACTTTGTTCCCATAGCGGTCCATCTTGTCTGCCGCTTTTAGCGTAAGTAACCGCGCTTGCTCAATATCACAATGCATTTGCGCAATGTTTTCTCTTATCGACTGCTGTTTAGCTAACGGCTTACCAAACGCCACGCGTTGCTCAACACGCTCACAGGCCATGTCTAATGCACGCTGGGCGCATCCAATTAAGCGCATACAGTGATGAATTCGACCCGGGCCCAAACGGCCTTGTGCTATTTCAAAGCCTCGCCCTTCACCGAGTAATAAATTTTCAGCCGGTACGCGTACGTCTTCGAACAATACTTCAGCATGACCTACAGGCTCGTCGTAATAGCCCATTGCGGCCATTGGGCGAACAATGGTTACGCCTTTGGTATCCATAGGCACCAGAATTTGTGACTGCTGTTGGTGACGAGGCGCATCGAAGTCTGTCTTACCCATTACCACCATAATTTTGCAGTTTTCGTTCATCGCTCCGCTGGTGTACCACTTACGACCATTGATCACGTATTCATCGCCATCGCGCTTTATCGAAGTTTCAATGTTGGTGGCATCACTCGATGCTACAGCCGGCTCAGTCATTGCGAACGCTGAGCGAATTTCGCCGTTTAACAAAGGCTCTAGCCATTGCTTTTTATGACTGTCGTTGCCGTATTTGGCTAATACTTCCATATTGCCGGTGTCAGGTGCGCTACAGTTAAATATTTCAGCGCTGAATAGCACGCGCCCCATCTCTTCACAAAGGGGCGCGTATTCTGCGTTAGTAAGCCCTGCACCATAGGGTTTGTACTCTTCTGGTAAAAACAAATTCCAAAGACCGGCGTCTTTGGCACGCTGTTTCAGCGTTTGCATCATTTCAGGCGTTTTCCAACGACCTTCGCCGTTGGTCGCTGAGCTATTTTCTACGGCGTGAATATATTCCTTTTCAATTGGATACACTTCGTCTTTCATAAACGCTTTTAGCTTTTCTAAAAGTGCTTGGGTCTTTTCATTATATTCAAAGTTCATAATTGCCCCATTTAGCTGTAGGTAATGGCGTGCAACCTGTCAGTCACATCCAGGTGAGGTACGCTGTTGAAGTTATTTAAATGAACACCTCGCGCATTAGCGAAGCATTGCGAAAAACTGGCGTTTCGTATCTGCAAGTTCATATTCACAACCGTGGCTGAATCGTAGCCAAGTATATGTTTAAGCATCATGGCAATAGCGCCCCCAGAACTAACCACTAATACCCGTTTAGCGTCGGTGCTTTTAAGGTGAGTGAGCATTGAATGCACTCTATCTTCAAACTGTCCCCAAGTTTCATCGAGCAGATCGTGGGCAAGTTCGTCTTGCGACCACGCAATCATGGCTTTTTTGAGCAGCCGGTAATATTCGGATGGCGACGCCCCTTCCGGCACTTTCGCTTTTGGGTAACGGGTTAAGTACGCTTTGGCTACGGCTTGAAAGTTAAATTCATTTAGCGCACTGTTTACCGATGCTTCGGGTAATGTGTATCGGTTTGACGCTAGGCCAGCGGCTATGCCGTCTTTGGTTTCGTGATGGCGCACCATATCGCCAGTGAAGACTTCATCGAAATGAATATCGCGGTGTTTGAAATAATCCCCAAGCCAAATGGCTTGCTGCCCACCTAAGTCGCTAAGCTTGTCATAGTTAGCTTTACCAAATGATGCTTGACCATGGCGCACTAAGTAGATGTCTGTCATACCACTGCCTGATGTTATTAATATGTTAACTTGCTTTCACCATACTAAGGAAAACAGCAATATAAGTTTAATTGATATTTTGAATGAGTATGCATCAGGTGAAACTATTCGCTGAAGCGAGTTGAGCATTTTTGATACGTTCAAAACAAAATTGGACATGGTGAGATCAAGTACGTGCAATTTTAGTGCTTAAGATTGTATATTAATGCAGCATTAGTGATGTCGTATGGATGTAGACAAAGGAAAAGTGTAAGGGACTGCGCGCAATTGGACGCGACCTCGTCGTGATAAGTTTTGCTGGAAGCGCACGGCTTCCCCACTCAAAAGAAACAAAATGAAATCGCCTACACCTGCTCTGCCTACGTTAAATAAAATCACATTTTACCTACTGGGTGCGCCTTTACTCGTGGCTATTCCTATTCTGGCTTATGCAGAAGTTGATGATGTTTCTCAACCCACTACGAGCACGCTTGAGCACATTGTTGTTCATGCCCAGAAAACACCGCAGAATTTGCAGGATGTGCCAGTGGCAGTTACTGCGTTATCTGGCAAGGATTTAGTCGAAACCGTAAGCAGAGATGTGTTTGACCTTCAAAATTACGTGCCTGCTTTCGGCGCGTTTCAAAACCAAAGTGTAACTAACTCAGGCTTTTCTATACGAGGTATCGGTACTTCTTCACAAAACTTTGGTTTCGAGTCTTCTGTTGGACTCTATGTTGATGGCGTTTATCGCTCTCGGCAGAATGCTCTTATCAATGATGTAGTCGATATTGAATCGATAGAAGTTTTACGCGGCCCGCAGGGCACCTTGTTTGGCAAAAATACTGCTGCGGGGGCCATGACACTTACCACTACTCCCCCTTCCCATAACGATCGCGACGGTTTTGCTGAAGCCATTGTCGGGAACGATGCGCTTGTGCGCTTAAGCGCCGGCTCGTCCTTTTCACTTTTTGAAGATATTCTGGCGCTTCGCCTATCCGGCTTCACGTCGCACAGCGACGGCTTTATTACAGACGAAGAAAGTGGAAAAACGCTTAACAACCGAAATCGCTCTGCTATCAAAGCGCAGTTGCTGTATACACCTAGTGACAGCGTTAGCGTAAAGGTAATTGCCGACTATGGCGAGTTAGACGAACGCTGCTGCGGCGCTCTTACCTACCAAAACAATATACAAGCAAACTAAGTAGAGGGTAAGTTCGGTACTGATGTGTTACTTTTACAGCCCCCCTTCGACGCCACGGTATATGGGCGCGAAGACTTTTACCGTTTCAATACGTCGTTGTCTCAAACGCCCATGTCTCAAATGGAAGATAAAGGCCTATCGGTTCAAGTTGATTTCGATATTAATAAGGCGTGGCATTTAGTAAGTTTAAGTGCCTATCGGGCATTTGACAGCCTAGACTCGGTAGATACTGACTTTTCTAACGCGGATTTACTTAATGCGACCAACGATGCGCAGCAACAGTCGTTCTCTCAGGAGCTAAGGCTTCACTATCGCAGTGGTGTACTTGAAGGACTCATTGGTGCCTACTATTACAGTCAAAATTTAGACCTTACTTTTGATACAACAACTCAGGCCGATTTCAGCGTGTTTTTTAATGCGGTCGCAGGTGACTTACTCCCAATAGCAAGCGCTATAGATGAACTCAATGCGCTAACCTCTGGGATTATTGCCCCTTCTGCTTCTCCAGCGCCACCCAACACCGCTTTTATACATAATGCAGATCAAGAGCAAGACAGTTTTGCAGTGTTTACTCAATTCGATTGGCGGTTTAGCGATATGCTAACCCTGACCTCGGGGTTACGATTTACGCAAGAAAAGAAAACAATTAAAGGCCAATTTGATGAACAAGGGCCAGGGATTGATGGCCTGGAACAAGATCCTACAAAGTGGCCGAATATCAACAGCGCTCTTCTTGGTTTGCAAGAAATTGGAACCGCATTGGCGCAAGGGGACTTTCCTTCACAAAGTTCGCTTGACGCCATAGCCCCCTTCCAACAAGCGGGCTGGGGTTACTTCTTTTTAGGCTCAGCTGCCGTAATGCCCCGCCCAGATTTGGATGAAAGCATAGAAGATGACCAGCTCACAGGTACAGTAAAGCTAGCTTACCACCCTCAAGACAACACCTTAGCGTATGTAAGCTTCGCCACTGGCTATAAAGCGGGTGGTACCAACACAGATAGAATTCTTCCGGGCCTAAGCCCGCTATTTAATGCAGAAAAATCTCGAAGCACTGAAGTCGGTATAAAACACGACTTTGAGGACGTTGGTCTTAGGGTAAATGCGGCGGCGCACTACACAAAAATTCAAGATTTTCAGGCAACCACGTTTACTGGCACTGGGTTTAACTTGCAAAACGCGGGAGATATCGCGGTTAAAGGTATTGAGCTAGAAGCAACGTGGCTAATCACATCAAACACAGAATTACACGCTAACGCATCGCGCACGCTTGCTAATTTTGACGAGTTTAAACAAGGCACGTGTTGGCTGGCTTACACCTGGCATACCGGCATCGACGACCCGGGCCGGGTTAATCCTGGCGATCCGTCTTGTGCAAGAGACGGCGATCGCGTGGGGTTCGAGCCGCAAAATTCTCTATCACTGATGCTTAACCACAATTTTGCGCTTGGTAATTACCCGCTTACCGCCAGTATTGACTATCAATACACAGGTGATGTTTTTCTTGATGATGCAAACGACCCTTACAAATACTCAGGCGCATTTTCGCTGTTTAATGCAAGATTACGCGTGAAGATTACTCAATGGGACAGCGAAATCATAGCGTGGTCGCGCAACCTATTCGATGAACAGTACGTTGCGCGAAGCGGTTTCGACGTGCCGGTACAAACCGGCAAAATCATGGCCTATCCCGGCGCACCAAGAAGCTTTGGCGTGACTTTCAGAAAGACGTTTTAACGCTTTAAATTCGTAGGTTTCGTGTGAAATACAGCGTGGCACTGTGCTATCACAGACAAGGCAATGTGCTCAGGCAGTTCGCCACCAATATCGAAGCCCGCGGGACTGGCGAAGTACTGGCTAAAGTCGGTGTCTTGAATGCCCGCTAAATCCATAATTTCTTGCTTGCGATGAAGGGGCCCTAACATGGCCGTATAGGTTAACGCGCGTTTACTAAGTATTTGCAAGGCTTTGGCGTCTATTTCACGGTGGTGCGACATCAGCACGGCAGCTTGAATGTTATGCTCGCTTAAGTGTAAGCGCAAACCTTCAACAGATGGGTCTTCTATTAAATAACTAACCTCGGGGAAATGCTCAATTCTGGCTTGGGCGGGCCTTGGGTCCCAAAGGCTTACCAAATACCCTTGAAGGCTGGCAAGGCGCGTCATAAAGGTAGCGTCATAGCCCCCACCAATAACAAGCAGGTGAATAGGCGGAAGCATTAGTAGCGATAAAGTACGCATACCCTTGATGGTTTCAAGCGTTGCCTTCCTTGGTTTAGCATTCGAATACTCTACTGCCTCGCACACACCTAGCGTGCCGTCTACCGTACAGGTCCACTCACACGCATTGCCATTTGTTAGCGTTTTACTGACCACATCAAGAGAAAGGTACTGATTGTCTTGATTAACCGGTACAAGCGATAGGTGCACCACGCCACCACAACCCACGCCCAATTTAAAGGCGATATCTTCTTCATCCTCATCATCGTAAACCGCCGTGCGACTCACACCATCAGTCATTACCCGCTGCGCTTTTTTAACAATGTCACTTTCTAAACACCCACCGCTTAAAATACCAAGTTGATGGCCCGCATCGCTGAAAAGCATCATGGCGCCCGCTTTTCGATAGCAAGACCCCTCAGTCTTAAAAATGAAACCAAGCACCCACTTGTGCTTATCTTTTAGCGGTAGCCACTGCGACAGCAGATGATTAACGTGATTGCTCATAATTACCCTAGCGCTTGTTTAAACTGCTTATTACTGCGATGCTGCTTCTTTGATAAATGACGCAAGTGTGGCTGGCTCTTGTGCCCCCGCGACGCCCTGATTGCCAATCACAAAGGTAGGAACACTTTGAATACCTCGCTGCATCCACAGTGTTTCTTCTTCACGCACAACAGACGCGTATTTACCGCTTTCTAGCACTTCGCTGGCCTGTGACTTATCAAGCCCTACCCCTGCGGCAAGCTCTACTAGCACGGCATTATCATTTATGTCTTTGCCATCGGTAAAATAAGCGCTAAACAAACTTAGCTTCATCTGTTCTTCAAGCCCCTTCTCAGCTGCAAAGTGAATAAGTTGATGGGCTTTAAAGGTATTTTGCATGCGAGAGTCGTCGTCGAAATTAAACGCAAAGCCCACGTCTTTGCCTGCTTCTACAAGGCGTGCTCTATTCTGCGCGCTTTGTTCTGCACTAATGCCATATTTCTCCATTATATGCTCACGCAAGTTCTGTCCTTCTTCAGGCATGTTTGGGTTTAGCTCGAAGGGGTGAAACTTAATGTCGACTTCAATATCGTCAAGCGTTTTAATGGCTTCTTGTAAACGCTGGTACCCTACGATACACCACGGACAAACCACGTCGGACACCATATTTACGGTTACTTTCTGCATATTTGCTCTCTTTTATTGAAATCGTTATTGCTTAGTAACTAGATAAGATTGGTAATAAAATGAGGTTACTAAAAGAAACTTCAACCCCAAGGGATGCTTTATTTCGAGTTGCCGTAGAAAAATAAATTATCGTTTTAATCGCTCTAGCGCATACTGTGCCCACAGTTGATATCCCTCTGCAGACGGGTGAAAGCCGTCTTCTGCCATTAGCCCACTTTGCTGAACACCTTGAACCGAACCCGTTACCTTAAGCGCTGGTACATAAAGCACTTCAGTGTTAGCCCAATTTACAACACACTGCTCAAGCACTTGATTTAGCAGAAGCGCCCTTAACCCAAGTAGCGCCCGCAAAGGCTGAGGTAGCGCGGGAAAACAGTGAATTGGTGGCAGCGCGGTAAACACGATTCGTTGGCAGTCGAATTTTTGGGTTAAGAGCTTATGCACAATTTCTATATTTTTTCTCCAGCGGGCTATCGAAACAAACTTAGTGACATCGTTTACACCAATAGAAACCAATGCTGATGTGAAGCTTTCAGCAGGTAGTCCATGTAGAAGCGCTATCACATCTTCACTTTTATAACCCGTTTTGGCATGTAGCGATACGTGGGTGGGGCTATGCTTAGACAAGCCAGCATACAGCAGCCCTGATAGCGCACGGTGCTGTGTATCAGCCCCAACGCCCGCGGCCGCTGAGTCGCCCACAACTAAAACACGATTTGATGTTGCCTTAGTGTTTTTAAAAGCGGCAAATACCCGCTCCCCCCTAGGCTCAGGCAGCACTTGCGTTTTTTTGCGAACCCAAAGCCCCTGTACCAGAATTAAGGGCATAAGCAAAACTGTAACAATATTTAACGCAAAAACCTTGAAGTAGATCAAAACAAGCCCCTGCCTTATCCATTATGCTAAATCTATATTGGTGAATAACCACCAAGATGGTTCAACATAAGTGTAGATAAAAAATGAACACCATTGCTATAAAACAACTTCGCGATAATTCCACTATAACCAAATATGCGCAACATGCACCTCGTTATACCTCGTACCCTACTGCACTTAAGTTCGAATCGCTAAAAGAAGATTTATTCCCTGACGCGCTAACCGTGTCTAAAGCGCAAGCCGTGAGTTTGTATGTGCACATTCCTTTTTGTAAAACGCTTTGCTATTACTGCGGCTGCAACAAACTTGTGACTCGGCACAATGAAAAGGCAGACGACTATTTAGACTACTTAGAAAAAGAGATGGTTTCTAAGCGTTATTTAGCAGACGATAAGCCTGTAGTTTCGCTGCATTTAGGCGGTGGGTCGCCCAGTTTTTTAAATAAAGTTCAGCACACTTTTTTAATGTATCTTTTGAAAAAACATTTTACGTTTGAATTAGGCGCTGAATTATCTATCGAATTAGACCCAAGAAACGTTGATAAAACCTATTTACAAAATCTGAGGGGCTTGGGCTATACCCGTATCAGCTTTGGCCTTCAAGACACCGACTACAACGTGCAAAAAACAATAAACCGTGTTCAAAGTACTTCGCATATCGCAGATTTAGTGTCCGAAGCCCGTACTTTAGGTTTCGATTCGGTGAATTTGGATTTAATTTACGGCCTGCCTAACCAAACAGAAGAGACTTTTGCTTCTACCATAGCTGCAACTAAAGCCATGATGCCAGACCGTATCTCGCTCTTTAGCTACGCTCATCTGCCAGAGCGCTTTGCCGCACAGCGAAAGTTTGCGCCAGAAACTCTACCTAGTAGCGAAGAGAAAGCAGCCTTGTACAACCTTGCTGTAAATGACTTTAAAAAAGTGGGGTACGAAATGATTGGGCTGGATCATTTTGCGTTACGCAGCGATTCACTCGCCATCGCTAAGCACAAAGGTAAGCTTCACCGAAACTTCCAAGGCTATACTTTGCGCGGAGATACCGACCTAATTGGCGTCGGCGTGTCTGCAATTAGCACAATAGGCAATGCTTTTGCTCAAAACGCTAAAGATTTGAAAGAGTACTATAAACGTATAGACAGACAATTACCCTCAGCCAAAGTTGGGCTTTCGTTAACACCAGACGACCTCGTTCGTCGTGATGTAATATCAAGCTTGATGTGCAACCTGTCTGTAGATAAACAGAGTATTTCCAGCAAGCATCACATTATTTTTGACGAGTACTTTTCAGAAGCATTAAGTAATTTAGAGCGTCTTTCAGACGATGGAATCATTGAGATTTCGGCGCACCACATTCGGGTACCAGAACATGCTAGGATATTTATTAGAGCGGTATGTGCCCGTTTTGATGCCTACCTAAATGCGACTGAAACGCTTAGTAATTACTCTAAGGCAATTTAAACCGGGCAATAACTTTATCGCCAACATTTAAGTTAAGGCGCGATAAAGAAATATGACTAATACTTGCATAAAGTGCTTGGCTGTCATTCTCTAAAATAAGCTTTAAAAGCACTTTACCGCCCCATGTAACTTGCTGATGCGACTTTTTGTTTTGGCTAGAAGTGAGCCGTACAGGCTCAATGCTTGTTATCGTGCAAGGTAGCGCATTTAAAATGCTAACCGTGCTCGCGCTTTTAAAGCCTCCCACATTAATATCTATGCTCACATCGCAGGCTTTTACCGCAAAACGTACTGGCGCAGGACCGTTATCCTGCTCTGAGCTACTAACCTCTCTAATGCTGTGTGTCCTGTAAGCGCTCTTAATATTATCCATGTATGATATTGCTTCTTCTGTAACAAATACCTCATGACCTGCAACCATAACTCGGGCTATGCCGTGCATATTTTCAACTTGCGTAACGCTTTCAGAGCACTTCTGCCCCTCTAATACGGCTGAAGGTATTGCAACCCCTTCTTTTTCGAATACTTGAGAAAGCACATCTGTTGTCGCACCGCAAAGCGATACCTTACCTTGCTCTACATAAACCAGTTCATCACTAAAGAGTGCTAAATCATCTAAATCATGAGAGATAACAAAGCAAGTAAGCTGGCCAGACACACACAGAGTATTTAAGAACTGATAAATTTTGCGCCGGGTAAAAATATCGATGGCGCTTAATGACTCATCTAGCAATAAAACGGAAGGGCCATTCACCAAAGCCCGCGCTATCGCCACACGCTGTGCCTCACCCCCTGATAGTGAATCAATAGGCTTTTCTAAAAGGTGCTCGCAGTAACACCCTTTTACACACGCCTCTAATGATAAGGCGTTGAGGCTGGCATGACGCTGTGCCAAGGCTAAATTACCTCGCACGTTAGTATGCGGAAACAGCATGGGCTGCTGAAACACGATGCCTACCTTTTCAAAAGACCATGATTTAGCCACCTTGGCGCGTTTTTCTACGCCGGCTAAAGCCCGAAAAAGGCTACTTTTACCCGCCCCGGAAGGGCCGGTAACGCCAATGAAACGGCTTGCGGGCTGAAGCGTTATTTGGGCATCAATTCTGTTAGGCAAGAAAGCGTGAATTTCCATATCAACCCTCGCCCTTGCTTGGGGCGGAACGAGATATTTGTGACCTGCTGCCGAAATGGCTCGCAATGCCATTAAAACGGTAAAGGGCAGCTAGCAGCACAAACGAGAATACCAAGAGTGCTATGGCAAGATTATGCGCTTTTTCGTACTCCAACGCTTCGACTTGCTCGTAAAGGGCTATGGAGAGCACTTGAGTTTCGCCAGGAATATTCCCGCCTATCATAAGCACCACGCCAAACTCACCGATGGTGTGGGCAAAGCTTAACCCCAAGGCAACGATAATGGGCGCTTTGCTTAAGGGTAATACAATTCTTACAAATGCTTCGGTTGCTGAAAAGCCCAACGTTTTAGCCACATCTAAATAACGAGAGTCTAATTGAGAAAAGCCACCATAAAGGGGCTGAAGCGCAAACGGTAAAGAATAGAGAACCGAACCTAACACCAAACCTTCAAAGCTAAAGGCCAAATTACTTCCCGTTAAGGTATGCCACCCCTGACCCAAAGCACTTTGCGGTGAGAATGCAATGAGTAAGTAAAACCCCAGTACCGTAGGTGGAAGCACTAACGGCAGCGCCAACACCGACATAACAAACGGTTTTGCCTTACTATGCCAGTTCGCTAAAAACCATGCCAAAGGTAAGGTAACAAGCAACAGCAAACCACTGGTGATTAGCGCCAGCTTAAGCGTAAGCCAAATGGCGTCAAAGGCATATACTCCAAAGAATTCGCTAAGCGCGTTCATCCATGCGCACCGTTAAGTTCAAAGCGAGTACGCCCACGGGCATCTAAACTGCCGGCTTTACCAGTTAGGCTGCCTATTTCAGAAGCAGCCTTTACCGGTGTGTTAGCGCTATTTTTTATTTGCCTTTCTGCATGGGGTTGTATGTCGAGCAACGCAGGCTGGTAACCCCACTCGGCTAACCCGTGCTGTACCCCTTGCGACATCAAATACTGCACGAACAAACTCGGCGATGATACGCCTTCGGCCTTCGTCATATCAAACCGAGTTAGCCCACTTGTCTTGGCTTGATTTGGGGTTCGGGTTTCAGTTTGCGCATCAAACACGTTAGGCGAAAGCGTTGCTGCCGTTTTAGCATTAATTACAAGCGACTGAACAATAGGTTGGTATAAGTTTTCTGGTACAGGAATAATAACCGTTGTAGCGCCCTTGCCGTCAGCGAAGCTTTTATCCGAGGTTGGCGAACTCATATTCGGTAAATCAAGCGCCAGCGAATATGCCACGAACGCTCCTCTAACGCTGCCGGTGGAATAGAACTGCAGGGTTTGCAGTACATTTTTACCCATCACTCTGTGTGGTAAAACGTGCTGCCATAGCAATAAGTTTTGTAGGGTTTGTTGCGCGGCTTCGCCGTAAGGCGCCAGTTTAGGGTTAGCAATGGCAATTTTGCTACCTGGGGTCTCAGTTAACTGAATAAGCTGTTGACTAAGCTGTTTTGAAAGTTGTGCGTTTATCTTACCCTCAAGCGGCTTACTTTGCCCGCCAGCCTGCATTTTCTGCTCACCGCCTTTCTGATTTTCCGCCGTGCGCCGAGCTTCTCTGGCAACGCTTTCGTAGCCATTAGCGTTAGCGCTAGCTGGCAGCTTACCGGTATATACAAACGCCAGCTTGCCTTTGGCATAATCTACCACATTACTTTCATGTACTAGATTGTTGTTAACCAGTGCCTGTGGCCTGGCACGGTCTGCCGACAAAAACACATCGAACGCGGCTCCATGCTGAATTTGAGCGTACAGCGTTCCGCTAGAAGACACGGTTACCGCCACCTCTATGCCCGTAAGTTGCGTAAACTGCTGGGCAATGCTTTTTAAAGGTTTAGCGAAGTTTGCCGCTACGGCAACGTTAATTTTATCCTGCCGTTTAACCGGTAATGAAGGGTTTTGCTTATCGGCACTAGTGAAGAGTTTCGCACTTTTTGTGTAGCTGGCCGTTTCTGTAGCGCTAGCAACGGCGCTAGCGCTTGTGAAAACTACCACGTTTATGAAAACAGACACGCTTATAAATCGCATAGAGCAAGCGCGGAACATACTGCTCACGACACTAAAAACAAAAGAATAGCGCCTTGTTAATAAGCGCTTAAAACCTACAGCCGCCATTATTTTTTAAGCATCCACTTAAGCGCCGCTTTATCGTCAGACGCTTTTGCAGCAACCCACTCAGCGTTACCGCCTTTAAACTCTTTTTTCCAAAGCGGGACAGACTGCTTAAGCATATCCATTAAAAAGCTGGCGGCATCAAACGCCGCTTGGCGATGTTGGGCAGCGGCACCTACCCATACAATTTGCTCGTTATTATAAATGCGCCCCACTCTGTGTAGCGCGCCAGCACTGTTCAGTGAAAAACGTACTACCGCTTGTTCAACCAGCTTCATCAGCGCTTTTTCTGTCATGCCTGGGTAGTGCTCTAGCTCAATGCCGTCTATATCGCCGGCGTTATTGAAATCTCGCACTAGCCCAGTAAAGGTAACAATAGCGCCTGTATTGCCGCTTGCTCTTTCGTCTGCCGACTGTTTTAGACGAGCATACAATTCGCCATGATCGAAAACTGCATCTTGAACAAGTGCGAACATAACTACCCCCCAGTTACAGGTGGAAATAGCGCCAGCTCGTCACCATCGCTAAGTACGGTATCGGTATCGCAAAGCTCTTGATTACGGGCAGTCAGCACACTGCCTTCTAAGGCTAATGTCCACTTGTCGCTGCGAGTTTTAAGCTGCGATATCACGGCTTCAATGGTGCTACTATCACTTAGGTTAAGCGCAATATTATCTTCACCCGTGATCTCTCGGGTTTGCGCAAATGTTTTAACCGTTATCTGCATGGTTCGCCTTTTGGTATATTCCGTTAACGTCATTGTACACGTCTACGTGCAAGCGCTAGCTTTGTTCCAACGTTTTTACTGGGTAACTAAGCCTGTTGCCGATCAGATTGCCAGTGGCCGGTTTTACCGCCTTTTTTCTCTAGCACCCGGACCCCTTCCATGTGCATGCCCGGGTCGATGGCTTTGCACATATCAAACAAGGTTAACAGCGCCACATTTACGCCCGTGAGCGCTTCCATTTCAACACCGGTTTTACCGCTTAGTTTACAATAGCAAGTGGCTTTAATACGGTTTTTGTCAGCTTGAATGTCAAAGTTAATATCCACTTTCGATAGCGCTAACGGATGACAAAGTGGAATAAGATCGGCGCAGCGTTTCGCCCCTTGAATACCCGCTACTCGAGCAACAGCGAATACATCACCTTTTGCGATTTTTGCTTCAGAGATTTGGCGAATAACGTCTTCGCTTACGTATAAAAAACCTTCTGCTGTAGCTTCGCGTTTAGTAACGTCTTTGTCGCTAACGTCTACCATGTTGGCTTCGCCACCAGCGTTTAAATGGCTAAAGGTACTCATGCTTCCACCAAGTGCTTTACAAAGTTACACGGCCTAAAGTCGGCATCTAGCTGGCTAGCAATGATTTTTTCCCACGCCGTGCGACACGCGCCGGTTGAACCTGGCAAGCAGAAAACAACGGTATTGTTTGCAAAGCCAGCTACCGCACGAGACTGAATCGTAGACGTGCCAATTTCTTCATAGCTAATTTGGCGGAATAGCTCACCAAAGCCGTCGACTTCTTTGTCGAACAATACGCTAATGGCTTCTGGCGTTGAGTCGCGGTGGGTAAAGCCTGTACCGCCGGTAATTAATACTGTGTGAATGTTTTTATCAGCAATCCACTTCGACACCACGGCGCGCTGCTGATAAATATCGTCCTTTACTAAGTCGCGGTCGTAAAGGTTATGGCCAACCGAGGTAAGCGCCTCTTTCAGGTAATCTCCTGACTTGTCGTTTTCGAGGGTGCGCGTATCTGAAATAGTAAGAACGGCAATGTTAAGGGGTTGGCTGACAGCTGACATATGAAATCCTAATTTGATATGCGACATTTTGGCGGTTTTTGATAAAGTACCAGCCAAAATACTATTTGGTAATCACTTTATAAGGGTGCATGCCATGAATTCAACAACTAAGTTGGCATAAACTATGTCTAAAAGCCTAACTAATCAGCAGGCTATGCGCTATAACCGCCATATTGTGCTTCCCAAAATAGACCTAGACGGTCAAGAAGCGTTACTAAACGCCAATATCTGTATCATTGGTATTGGCGGGCTTGGCACCGCGGCCTCCACTAGCCTTTGCGCAAGCGGCGTGGGCTCGCTTACGCTTATCGACCACGACACGGTTGAGGCCACCAACCTTCCAAGGCAAACCTTGTTCAGCGAACAAGATGTCGGGGTAAATAAAGTAGAAGCTGCAAAAGCACGACTTCACGCAATAAATAGCGACTGTGACATTACCGCAATAACAGAACCGTTTTCCGCGCCTAACGCAGCTAAGCTATCCCCAACGTTAAAACAGGCTATAGAAGGTGCCGACGTGGTGTTAGATTGCACCGACAATACCGACTCGCGAGATTTAATAAACGTATTGTGTTTTAAATTAAATACTCCGCTTGTATCGGGCGCAGCCATTCGCTTTGAAGGCCAGCTTTTCCTAGCTATACCCGGTGAAAGCCGTTGCTATGCATGCTTACGAACGCTATTTGCAGCGCCCGATTTAAGCTGTGTTGAGGCAGGTATATTCTCGCCCGTAGTGAACATTATTGGTACTTACCAAGCCATGTTAGCGATGCAAGTATTGATGGATTTCGATAATATTCCTAAAAACACGTTAATGACGTTTGATGCTGTGTCGCACGAGTGGCGAAACTGGAAGCTACCTAAAGGCGTGAACTGCGAGCTATGTGCTTGCTAACTATACGTACTTTCGCGGCACTAATAATAAAAGCTGTGTTTAAAAGCAGCATCTTTAAACAAAGAACAAGACAGAAAATAGGTTGATTTAAATGACAACCCAAGTAGTAAAAAAACACATGGTAGTGGCGCAAAACGCGTCTGGCCGTAACATGAACGTGCCAATTTATCGAATGAAGGGCGCGCGCCCTGGCCCCACCGTCTACATCCAAAGTTCTATTCACGGTGCTGAAGTGCAAGGTAATGTGGTTATTTACCATCTTATTCAGCGCTTAAAAGACATGGATATTTGCGGTGAAATTATTTTAGTGCCCAACTGTAATCCCATTGGTACTAACATAAAAGCCGGTGAGTACACGTTAGGCCGCTTCGACCCTGTAAACGGTACAAACTGGAACCGGGGTTACTTCTTCGACAAAGGTGCAGTAGAACATTTCGCCAAAACCGTCACACGCGAAGAGTCGATAGATGGTATTAAGCAGCGTTTTCGTGCTCACCTATCTAACGCTATCGACAACAAACTGGCTGAACCCTGGGGTTTAGGCTTGGCGCAGCAGCTAAACCTGAAACTACAACAAATGGCGGTAAACGCTGACTTTGTTCTAGATCTTCACAACGGCCCGGTGTCTACCCGTCACGTGTATATACCCGAATATGCCAAAGACAGCGCCAAGCTATTCAACATTCCCCATTGTATTTTTATACCTAACGTATTTGCAGGTGCATTAGACGAAGCCACCTTCTGCCCGTGGTGGACACTGCAGGAAAGTATCAAGAGCAATTTAGAGCGCGAAATTTGCTTTAACGTTGAAGCCTTTACCTTGGAAATGGGTAGCCAAGAAGTGATCGACTTTAACGAAGGTAATATAGATGCCACCAGTATTCTTAGCTACCTAAATGCCAAAGGCGTGCTGCACGAATGCGATATTAAACCGAAAGCAATGCAGCGTTTAGGCGTGTACTTAAAAGACTATAAAACCCTGTATACTAACTGGGGCGGCATGGTGGAGTACATGGCAAAACCCGGCCAAAGCGTTAAAAAAGGCGAACCGCTGGCGCAAATTTTAAATATAGATGACCTAGACAATGATAAAGGCAGCAGGACGCTAGAAGCGCCTTGCGATTTGATCCCTATTCTGCACTTCCCGTCGGCTTCAGTATTGAGCGGAACGCAGCTTTACAAGGTGTTTACTAATTATAAGGAGTTGTAGGTTTTTATATGCAAGTTGATGGAGTAAAACGTTAATTACAACATGGTTGATTAGAGTACGTAGAAACGTCTCGCGCAAGTAACTGGTTTATTTTTCGAATTCTGTCATGCCGTTCAATTTATTGTATTGAACGGCGGCGTTGTGCCTATCGATTGAACTCAAGGCGTAAAGCAGACATCTCATTTTCTTTCCTATGAACACGCCGAATATAGTTTTTAAGGGAAAGCGGGTGTTACTATGAAGTATAAGTAATAAGCTGTTAGCTGCCATGGCGCCGTAATGTACAACATCCTGTACATGTGCTCATTTCCGATCTAAACTTGTTCCATATAATGTACAAGTGAGATGCAAAATGAGGATAGTCTCTTTTACCGAAGCAAGAAATGGTCTAAAGGCCGTTTTGGACAATGTAATCAACGATGCAGATACAACAGTAATCACTCGTCGTGACTCTGAAGATGCTGTTGTAATGTCATTAGATTACTACAACAGCCTTATGGAAACCGTTCATCTACTTCGTTCTCCAGCGAACGCTGAACACTTAAATCGTTCAATAGCACAGTTTAAAGCGGCAAAAACGGCCCAGCGAGAACTTATTGATGAGTAACAGGTTGTTATCATGGACTGATGAAGCTTGGAATAGCTACGTTTATTGGCAGACTCAAGACAAGAAAACCTTGAAACGTATCAATAAGTTAATTTCCGATGTTAAGCGCTCTTTATTTGATGGAATAGGAAAGCCGGAACCTCTTAAAGAAAATCTTTCAGGTTTCTGGTCCCGCAGAATAGATGACACCAACCGTTTGGTATATACCGTGGACGATACCGCAATTACAGTTATCTCGTGTCGTTACCATTACTAATAGGTGGCGGCTGACAATCAATTAAAGTCGCTCGCGGTAATTGAGAGAGGGTAGCTCAGTAACCAAAACAGGCTCATTTAGTATCACTCAATGATTACCACACAAGATTTCATTCACTCTGAGCAGAGTTACAAGGTAACTAATCACACCCTACTTCATCCAAACCAACGCGATATTTAAACTCAACACGCTGATTAAATACGTCAAAACCATTACCAGAAGCTTTAAGCTCTAGCTCCCATACCCAATTTGTTTTTTCAATAAACTTTAATTCATAGCGGTTTAAAGGAAGTGGGCATTTTAAATAGAAATAATGGTAGGCCGTACCCATGGCACCTGGATCTGCGGTAAACACATAAATAGTGTTATTGTCTATTGCAAATTCTTTATGAAAGTAGTCTCGGTTAGTTCCTAGTGTTGCATCAATCAGTACACCTATTAGACCTATCGCAATCTGAATGAGCGCCACTATTGCTAAAACACTGCTCAAAACAATAGATAACCATTTACTTTTAACAAGAAGCCTAAATGTACCGTGCTGCGTAAAGAGCAGGTACACACCTGCGCAAAGCGCTATGAGTTTAACTAAGGCTAACGCGTCGCCGACCTGTGACATGAACTTGGGGGAATGGTAGTTTAAGCCCCACAGCACACCGCCATGTAGACTTTCTACTAATGGAACTATTACTAGAAGTAGCACAGCGAGTAAGGGAGTGATCAAGGCCGCAAAGGTGCTTTGCGGCACTTGCTTGTTACTCGGGCTATGGTTTTGCTCTAAGTGCGTTGTCCCTAACATTAATTATCAGCTTTTCTAAATCGGCGAACCTGGCGGCAGCGGTTCTACTTCAAAGGTACTTGGCCATGTTTTGCTGGCCCAATAAGTATCAAACTGCTGTTTCAGTATTTCATACTGATTGTCGTCAGCCTTATCGTCTAGCCATTCGCTAAATTCAAGTAAAGCAAGTTCAGCTTCCATTCTTACTTCGGGCGCCAACTTATCGCTAGTTACCGCTTTCATCACTGCATTTAACGCTACTAGCTGTAAGCGTTTTGCTAATGGGCTTTGCGACTTATTTTTATACCAGTGTACGCTAAGTATCTGCTTCACAAGCATGGAAACACCTACTTTTTTGTGTCGGTCTTTAGTGCTTCTTGTTTGCCACTCTAAACGGTTTAAGCGTTCTGGGTGTAATAACAACTCAAAAGCAAAGTTGGATGCCGAAGCAGCGGCAGAAACAGGGTCCAACATTAAGCCCATTTTGCCCTTAAAATGCTCGCGAGTAATGTCGTCACCGTAGGCTGTAGGTGGAATAAGCGCGAGTACCGATTTAGGTATAGTGAGATAGTCTGCGGTAGTAGCGGTCAGTAACTGTTGCATTGCACGTTGCTGCACCGCGGGGGCTACAAACTGCTGGCCCTGCGCTTGGGTGTAATCTCCTTTGCGTTCATATTCATACACCAAGCCGCCCACTTGCTTTGCTACAGCTTCTAGCTGGTAACGGTGAAGTAAGTAAATAGGCACTAAAGCATTTTCGAGCGAGGACAAACTGCTGTTTGGGCTTAACGTATCTAAACCTAAATTGGCTAATGCCTGTTCGCGCACTTGTGAAATTTCATCGAAGGCATCTAGCGGGTTACTGCCGTTTTCCCACATATGACCATTTGCTGATGCATGTCGGCTGCTGCGGGTATCTGGGTCTGACTTAAAGCTTAAACCTTCGTTGCGACCTTTTACGATAATCTTTGCCAAGGCTTCGGCTTCTTCTACGTCGCTGGCAAAGTCTTGATAACCATATGCTACGGCGTGTATATCCCATGCGCCTATACCTTTGTCATAAGCGCCTTCCAGGCTGATTTTGCCATTTTTAATGCTAATTTTGGGGTGGGGATAATCCATCACAGACGCACGGTTGTTTTCACTTGCTGCAAAGTTATGCGCTATGCCTAACGTGTGGCCTACTTCGTGCGCCGACAGCTGTCTAATACGATCTAATGCCATTTCTTGCTGCACAGTGGTGTCGGTATTACCCTCTTTAAACGGGCTGGTTAGGCCAAGGGCGATTAAATAATCTTGTCTTACACGCAGCGAACCTAAAGTAACGTGACCTTTGATAATTTCGCCCGTACGTGGGTCGACAACCGACGAGCCGTACGACCAACCGCGGGTTGCGCGATGTACCCAGTTAATGACGTTGTAACGCACGTCCATTGGGTCTGCACCTTCAGGCAGTACTTTGACCTGAAACGCATCTTTATAGCCTGCGGCTTCATAGGCTTGGTTCCACCAGCTTGCGCCTTCTTTAAGCGCGGTCATTACCGGCTCTGGAATACCTGGGTCAAGATAATACACAATAGGCTCAACTGCTTCGCTCTTCGCCGCATGAGGTGTTTTCTTGTGTAAACGGTGGCGGGTAATAAAACGCTGTTCAGTAGGCTCGTTGATAGGTGTTGAGTAATCGAAATAACTGAACTTCCAGTAGCCTGAGTATGGGTGGTACTCTCTGGGTGTGTAGTTATCGTCTGGCAGTGCTACAAACGAGTGATGCAAGTGAACCGTCACACTTTCTGGATCGGGCGTAACTTGCTGCACGTATTCGCCCGGCTTTTTACCAGCAAAAGTGACTAAAGCCTCTAATTCAGTATTCTTTTCGAAGCCTTTGGTTTTAGGTAAGTACACGCCACTGCGCATTTTATCTACGCTGAAACTACCTTGGTTGGTGCGCGCCATACGGTTGCCAATGCCGTGAATATCACTTAACAAGAAAGGCGTATAATCAATAAGGCTGGCGCTGTCGTTTTTAGCCACCAGCGTAAAGCCAGCTATGACCGAGTCTGCAAAAGCCTCATCAATACTCTGCTTTTCAGCGTCGCTGCCGTGGGCCGCGCGGTATTTGGTGTTGTGCTGCTTTAATAAAACCTTATTGCCAAATTTTTCAAAGCTGACTAAGCGCGTATCGCCCAACTGGCCGCGATCAAGGCCTATATCGTTTGAACCTACGCCATAAGGCAAACTGCTTTGGAACAAATATTCGGCATCGCTTGTAGGCACGGCCAAGTAAACTTTGTCGCTTTCATCGTCATAGTAAACGGGGATTAATCCATCTTTTTTGGTCATATCGCCTGTGAATTCAGCAATGCCTGGCAACGCTGCCCAAGCTGAAGAGGTAGACACGACAAACAATACCGTAAACGCAATAGCTGATTTACCCGATGCTTTCACCTGTCGCGCCGCTTTATGAAAAATGTTCAATTGCAGCATGCAGTTAGTCCTTATTACTGTGAGTTTCTAGCCTACCCTATGTGGTGACGTTTGCCCATGGTAATTCATCGTTTTAACGCGCCTGGGATACTAAGCGTGTTTCTTTTTCTCTAAAGAATTTACTTGAATCACAACCAAGAGTAAGCCCTAATTGCGTTATCGATTTGACAGCTCAAACTATGAAGGGTTTAATTTTGAAGTTTACCTCTCGCGCTACCGCTATTTCTCCGTTTCTCGCCATGGCCTACGGTGAAAAAGCCACAGTACTTGAACAGCAAGGTAAAGACGTTATTCGACTAAATCTTGGTGAGCCTGATTTCGGCGCACCCGCACCCGTACTTGCGGCAATGAAAGAAAGCATGGACACCCCTGATTTTCCCTATACCTCTGCATTGGGTATTCCTGAACTACGTCAATCAATTGCTAGCTTTTACGAAACTAAACACGGCGTAAAGGTAAGCCCTTCACGCGTGGTCGTAACCGCTGGCGCGTCTGGTGCGTTACTTTTGGCAAGCGCAGCATTGGTTGAGCCAGGCGACAACGTGATTTTGGGCGACCCGTCTTACCCGTGTAATCGACGCTTTTTAAACGCATTTGGCGCAGAGGTAACGCTAGTACCAACACGCAGTGAGGATAATTTTCAGCTAACCGCAGCAAGTGTTGCAGACAATTGGAAGCAGAACACCAAAGGTGTACTTATCGCCACACCAGCCAACCCTACAGGCACGGCGATTGATGCAGACGAACTGTATAAGATTGGACAATACTGCAAAGCCAAGGGTGGCTTTTTAATTGTTGACGAAATTTACTTAGATCTTTCGCTTTCTGCCGATGTTGATTCTACAGCTTCCCAAGCAACCCACAATACCGACACTAAACTTCAAACCATACTTGCCAGCGCAGACTTTCAAGATATCGTGGTAGTCATTAACAGTTTCTCTAAGTACTTTGGTATGACGGGCTGGCGTCTTGGCTGGTGTGTAGTGCCTGAAGCAATGACACCAATAGTCGAAAAGCTCGCGCAAAATTTGTTTATTTGCCCCTCTACCCTTTCTCAAAAAGCCGCCCTTTCGTGCTTTACCCCTGAAGCGTTGGCGCAGTGCGAGCAAAACCGCAATACGCTGATAGAGCGTGCAACTCTTGTTTTTGATGCACTTCAAAATATGGGGCTTAGTTTAGATGCAAAGCCTGACGGCGCGTTTTACGCTTACATCAATATCAAACATACAGGCTTAAGTGCTATCGAATTCTGTGATGCCCTGCTCTCGCAATATTATGTGGCGCTGACACCAGGTAATGATTTTGGCGAACACAATGCTGATCAGTACGTAAGGCTGTCTTTCGCTACCAGCATTGAACGTTTGAATGAAGGCCTGTCGCGGCTAGCAAAGTTCGTTCAATCATTAGGCTAATGGCTTTATACCTCTCGTTTAATTTCGTGAATAGACAAATATTACCTAAAAAAATGATAGATATCGGCACTAGTGCGTATATTGGGATAATAGATTGGCGAGACATGCCGAAGCGAAATAAAACAGGATAAAACAATGAGTAACGAACGCGAATTTGATGTAGTTATTTTTGGTGCTACAGGTTTTACAGGCAAGTTAGTGGCGGAGTACTTTCAAGCTCAGTATGGTAGCGACAGCAGTGTGAAATGGGCAGTGGCAGGTCGTAACGAAGCTAAACTGAATGATGTAAAACAAGAACTAGGCATTAGCGATAGCGTTGCTAGCATTGTAGCAGACGGTGACGACGCTGAGGCACTTGATGCCATGACCAAGCGCACAGCGGTGGTACTTACCACTGTTGGCCCGTATCAAATTTATGGCGAAAAATTACTTTCTGCGTGTGTTGATAATGGTACAGGCTATACCGACTTATGCGGTGAGCCAGCGTGGATGCACCAAATGATCAATAAATATGAAGCGAAAGCGAAAGAAACCGGCGCAAACATTGTGTTCTCTTGCGGCTTCGATTCTGTACCGTTTGACCTAGGTGTTTTTTACTTACAAGAACACGCGAAACTGCAAACTGGCGAGGTGATTGAATACGTTAAAGGTCGCGTTCGCAAAATGCAGGGGACTTTTTCAGGTGGCACGGCTGCCAGCTTAAAAGCGACCATGGCGGCAGCGCACAAAGATAAGTCGGTAATGGCGGCGCTTGTTAACCCGCATTCGTTAACCGACGGCGCTTCAAATCAGCCACAGCCAGACGGCAACAAGCCTTATTTCGATGAACAATTAGGTACATGGGTAGCGCCATTTATCATGGCGGCCATTAATACTAAAAATGTACACCGCTCTAACTACCTAGCAGGATACGCTTACGGTAAAAACTTCCAGTACGATGAAATGATGATGACGGGGCCTGGCGAGAAAGGCGAAGCCATGGCGAATCACGTGGCAAAAGATAAGTCGCTTGCCAGCGATGATGGCCCTAAACCTGGTGAAGGTCCAAGCAAAGAAGAGCGTGAAAACGGTTTTTACGATGTAATGTTTGTGGGCACTGCAAAAAATGGCGATATGCTTGCGGTATCGGTAAAAGGCGATAAAGATCCAGGCTATGGCTCTACCAGCAAGATGATTTCAGAATCGGCCCTTTGCTTGTGTAAAGACGTTAACCTCCAAGGCGGCTTTTTTACACCAGCGGCAGCCTTTGGCGATAAGCTAATTAGCCGCTTGGAGGAAAAAGCGGGCTTAACCTTTGCTATCGAGAAATGAGGTTTAAGAACGAAATTAAAAGCAGCGGCGGCCAGTTTAAGCGTGGATAAGCTTTTAACTAAAACCTGGGCTGCTGCATAACCGCTAGAGATAGCGCTTTATTCGTGTGATAAGCGCGATGCTATAATTCGAAAAGCTGCGTTAATTAGCGCTTTGGAGATTTAACAAAAGGCTGAACACAATTTGTGCTCAGCCTTTTTTCTGCGCTAGGTGTTATTATTTTTTTAAGCAAGTACTGCTTTTAATGCTTTAACGCAAGCATCTGTTTCTGCGGGCGTGCCTACGCTGATGCGCGACCACGAGTCATAACCGGGCCAGGTGCGCCCTACAACCTTTATGCTTTGGGCTTTCATTTTTTCCGCGAATTTATCGTGCGGCATGCCCGTATCCATGTAAATGAAATTACCTTGTGGGTTCGGCGCATAAGGCTGCTTCAATTCTTTAGCTACGTTTACTAATTTGTCACGCTCGGTTTTAATCCGTGAACGCATGGTATTTAGGTTTGCATGGTCGTCCATACTTGCCATACCTGCCACGAGTGCCAAGTAGTTCACACCACCCATTCGCAACATACCGCCCATGGTTTTAGCTTGCTCAGACGGCATTATGGCATAACCTAAGCGCTGGCCTGCCATGGCGTGAATTTTCGAAAACGTACGGCAAATTACTACGTTGTGCCCCTCTGCGACTAGCTTCGACTGCACATTAGCCGGATAAGCATCAGACATTTCAATGTAGGCTTCATCAATAAATACCTGTGCTTTTTTCGACACGCGTTTTGCAAAAGCGGTAAGTTTGGCTGCATCTACCACGCTACCCGTCGGGTTGTTTGGATTGCATACATAAACAGCAGTGGTATCTTCAGTTACCGCTGCTTCAATTGCATCTAAATCGAAAGTCATATCGGCAGCAAGGGGTACGTAAGTAACATCAGCGCCCATAAATTCAGCGCCTCGCGGTACACCTTCGTAAGTGGCCATAGACGTTACCAGCTTATTACCGTTTTTCGTGATCCAGTCGGCATAGCCAAAAAGAATAGGTGAAGAACCGTTTGTGATAACAATTTGGTCAGCAGATACGCCTTCTTGCTTAGCAATTTTTTGCGCTAATACTTCAACCGTAGCGTCGGTATAACGCGCTAGGTTTAAAAGCTCGCTTTGCATTGCCTTAGCGGCCTTTTTCGAAGGTCCAAAGGCGTTTTCATTTGACGATAAGCGAATAAGCCCATCATTCACGTTAGGTGTAGCCGAGGGAAAATGTTCGGTAGGCATTCCTGCCGCATGCAGGTCGCCCATAATACTGTCGACACTGGTCGTTAGCGCTACCGCACCTGCTCCTAAGCCCACTGATTTTAACCAATTACGACGTGAAGAATTCACCGAAGTTTGTTGTACGTTTTTATTCATATTTCGCTCTGCCTTCCATCAATATTCTCTTTAGACTAAGGGCTTAATTTTAAGTGTGCAATAGCGAGAAACACCTAACCCATTGAGTCAAATGCACTTTTTACGTGCATAAAACGCACTAAAATTGACAACACAAGAAGTTTTAACGTGTTAAGCCGGTACATTACGGTGCAGTGTTCTCGGAACCAGTTTACTGTTTGCGATGAATGACATTTTTTATAGTCCCAGCTGCCGCCTCAAGCTACTCTCATTTGGTGGTATCTCCAATACTCAGTATTGGGTAACTAAACGTAAACCATCTGCTCAAATACCGAGTAAGAACCACTACAACACATGATTTATTCACTTACTTTGTACAATAGGAGTTAAACATGGCTAAGGATCACGGTAATCAAATTAAGAACGATGACACGTATGAGGCACTTCGTGACGAGGGCTACAGCAAAGAAAAGTCTGCACGTATCGCTAACGCACAGGCAAATAGTAAGCAAACGCCATCTAAAGATGGTGGTAAAGCCAATAAATACGAAGAACGCACCAAAGATGAGCTGTATCAAAAAGCCAAAGAAGTAGGTATCGAAGGTCGCTCTACGATGAGCAAAGACGAGTTAATCGATGCACTGCGCAATCATTGATGCGCTTAGCACAACATTTCCAGCGAAGGCCCCACGCAGGAATTATAGCTTCCTGGTAGCTTAGCGAAGAACAACCTCTGCCTGGTGCATTATTGTTTAAATTGCTGAGCCTAGGGAAATGCCCCATCGCTTCAACAAATTCATGAAATTTGCTCATGAGAAAATGAAATTAAGTCATTTTTATTCATAAATAAAACAGCGTATAACGTACTTATTGCTTTTACAGCATTGACGATACTCAGTTTAACTTTAGGAATAGAAGTGCATTCTCATGAATAAAAACGTGAACACTGATTTTTCATTTACCATTAACAGCGTTAAGTTTAATGAAGATTATCGCCCTTCAGATAACACGCGTATTACCACTAACTTTGCAAACCTAGCCCGCGGAGAGCGCCGTAAGGAGAACCTACGGGACGCCCTAAGCATGATTAATAATCGCTTCAATGCATTAGCTAGCTGGGATAATTTAAGTGGCGACCGGTATTCTGTTGAACTGGAAATTATATCTGTAGATATTGATGTAGAGGGTAATGGCAACACCTTTCCTACTATCGAAATATTGCAAACCAACATTATCGACACCGAGACCGGCAAGCGCACACAGGGTATTGTCGGTAACAACTTTTCATCTTATGTTCGTGACTATGACTTCAGCGTACGCCTGTCTAATCACAACCGCGGCCAGTCTTCGTTCAGTGTGCCTAACGATTTCGGCGACCTACACGGTAAGCTATTTAAATACTTCGTGAATTCTGACTCGTACAAAGCACACTTTTCTAAGCTGCCAGTTATTTGCTTAAGCGTTTCAGACAACAAAACCTACCGTAGAACCGAAAACCAGCACCCTGTATTGGGGTTTGAATATCAGCCTAATGAGTCGTCGCTAACCGAACAGTACTTTAAAAAAATGGGCTTAAACGTGCGTTACTTTATGCCGCCTAACAGTGCAGCTCCTTTTGCATTTTATTTCTTTGGTGACTTGTTAAACGATTACACCAACTTAGAGCTTATTAGCACTATCGCGACGATGGAAACGTTTCAGAAAATCTATCGCCCTGAGATTTACAACGCGAATGCGCAAGCAGGCCTTTACTATAAGCCTAACTTAAAAAACAGCGATCACTCGCTAACACGCATCGTCTACGACCGCCAAGAACGTTCTCAGTTAGCCGTAGAACAGGGTAAATTTGTTGAAGAGAACTTTTTAAAGCCCTATCAGCACAAGCTGGAGCAATTTACGGCTAGTTAAGCCAGATAAATTCTCTGACACTGGTTGTACCTTCAAATTTTGATGGGGCGGCATGGTTTGCCTCAGATGCATTAATACAAACTGTCGACTAAAAGAAAACAAATCACATGAAAAAGCTACTACCAACATCTATATCAGGCAGTCTTCCAAAGCCTTCATGGCTCGCACAGCCCGAGACCCTATGGTCGCCGTGGGCGTTAGAAGGTGAAGCACTTGAAGAAGGCAAAAAAGACGCTTTACGCGTTACGCTACAAGAGCAAACTACGTCCGGCATTGATATTGTGTGTGACGGTGAGCAAACCCGTCAACACTTTGTAACCACCTTTATAGAGCATCTTGACGGTGTTGATTTTGAGAACCGAAAAACGGTAAGAATTAGAAACCGTTATGATGCTAGCGTACCGGTTGTAACCCAAGCGGTCACAAGGCCAAAATCAGTGTTTGTAGAACATGCTAAGTTTCTTAGAAGCCAAACCGACCAGCCAATTAAGTGGGCGCTACCTGGCCCTATGACTATGGTTGATACCTTGTATGACGACCACTATAAAAGTCGCGAAAAGCTCGCGTGGGAATTTGCCAAAATATTAAACCAAGAGGCCAAAGAACTTGAAGCCGCTGGCATCGATATTGTTCAGTTCGACGAACCTTCGTTTAACGTGTTTTTCGACGAAGTAAATGAATGGGGTATAGCCGCCCTTGAGCGCGCCATTGAAGGGCTAAAATGTGAAACCGCAGTTCATATTTGCTATGGATATGGCATTAAGGCCAATACAGATTGGAAAAAGACGCTGGGCGCTGAGTGGCGTCAATACGAAGAAAGCTTCCCAAAACTTGCAAAGTCGAATATCGATATGGTGTCGTTAGAATGCCATAACTCCCACGTGCCTATTGAGCTTATTTCATTGCTCAAGGGCAAAAAGGTAATGGTTGGCGCTATTGATGTAGCCACCAACACAATAGAAACGCCAGAAGAAGTCGCCGCTACATTACGTGAAGCCCTTAAATACGTGGATGCCGATAAACTTTATCCTTGTACTAACTGCGGTATGGCGCCACTGCCCCGTTCTGTCGCACGAGGTAAACTTAAAGCGCTTAGCGCTGGTGCTGCGATAGTAAGGCAAGAATTAGCGCAAAAGCTAAGTGCCTAATCCAATAGACGGTAAATATACGATAAATGATGCCTAACACGCGTCTTGCTTAAGCTGCTTGTTGAGGCTCATTTATTATTTACGCAACTTGCCTACTTTACGTGAGCATTTATTTAGTTTTAACGCACAGCAGAATAAAGGTTTAAAAAATACACTAACTTTATTTTTCTCTATTTAATTCAGAGCGAAAATACGGCGCCTCCCAACTGCAAAAACAAAATATTTTTAACATACCTGTTAACAATTTAAAATGAAGAGATGAATAAACAAATAATTACGTTAAACTGCAAAACAAATTACATGCTGCTTTATTATTAAGCTACTTGTACAAATACTTTCTAAAAACATTACAAACACCTATTGACGATACTTAGTCAAAATGAATCAACCCTGCACAAAATAAGCGCAATAAAGATATAAATTGACCACCTGGTCAACATTAAAGCAATACTCGTATAGTTTTAAAACAACACCAATAAATATAATTAAAAACTACTATTTATAAATACTTTAACAGTACGTTAAAAAGTAAGGCTTGCTTCTTTTATTCATCGCAAAAAATTGATTTGGGCTAATTCAGCTCACTAAAATGCGCGCCCACCTAAACATAAGTAAAAAATTTACGTAATGCATTTTGGATAGCCCTTGCCTAAAAAAGGGGGCATTTACCAAACAACAAGCATGTAAATAAAATTCACTAGGAACAAACCATGAAAAAAGTAGCAACTGCTGTTCAGTTAGCGCTGGCAGGAAGCGTGGCATTAACGTCTGCTAACGTCATCGCCCAAGACGCTGCGACAGAAAGCGCCGATGTTGAAAAAATTCAAGTTACCGGCTCACGTATTTCTCGTCAGGGCGCAATTGCACCTTCACCAGTAACCGCAATTTCTGGCGAGTCACTCCTTAACTCAGGCGCGATGAACATTGGTGAGGTTCTAAACGAACTGCCGTCATTAGCAAATACGTTCTCGTTAGGTAACTCAGGGCAATTCATTGGTACTGCAGGTCTAAACATCTTAGATCTTCGCGGCATGGGCACAGACCGTACGCTTGTATTGGTTGACGGTAAACGTCACGTGTCTTCATCAGCAGGCACAGCTGCGGTTGATACTAATACCATTCCAACTACGTGGATTGAGCGTGTAGAAATCGTAACTGGCGGCGCATCTGCTGTATACGGTGCCGACGCGGTGACCGGTGTGGTTAACTTCATTCTTAAAAAGAATATTGAAGGGTTCGACATTAGCGCAACGCATGGTTTTGCGCAGGAAAACGGTTACAAAAACGATAAGTACCAAGCGTCTTACGGTTTTAACTTTGACAACGACCGCGGTAACATCGCCTTCGCAGCTGAATATAGCTCACAAGAATCGCTAGATGCCTTAGACAACCCGTGGACCGCTACGCCGTACCGCAACATGAGCTTCGAAAGCATCATGGGTTATGAGCGCGAGGAAGACCAGCTTAATTCAACGGCGTTCCCTGATAATTTCTACACGCCTAATGCAGGTTACTACGTACTAAATAACGCAGGTGTATTTGGCGGCGGAACAAAAACCTTTAACGCTGACGGTTCAATTAAAGACATCTATATTGGCGATCAGGTAGATAGCGTTTTCTGCGCTAACTGTGACCTTTTCAACCTTCGTCAATTCACACAACTACAGCCAGAATTTGACCGCACTAACCTAAATGTAAAAGGTAACTACGAGCTTAACGACGATACTACGGTTTACGCACAGGCAAAATACGCCCGCACCCGCGCTATCTCAATGGCCCAGCCAGCGTTTTTCTTCTATAGCGATGAAACAACTATCACACGCAACAACGCATTTTTAGACGACAGCGTTGCTGAGTATATGGACGCAAACGATCTTGATAGTATCGTGCTAAACCGCATGATGACCGACCTAGGTCGCCGAACTGAAGCTGATGAACGCGAAACTTATCGCTACGTTTTAGGTGTAGAAGGTTACATCAATGATGAGTGGAACTACGAGGCGTTCGTAAACTACGGTAAAACTGAGCTAGAGCGTGAGAACCGCAACAACCTTATTCTTCAGAACTTCTACAACGCAATAGACGCTATTGAAGATGACAATGGCAACATTGTTTGTGCATCAGGCAGCGAAGATGGCTGTGTGCCGCTTAACATCATGGGTTACGGACAGCCTTCACAAGACGCTATTGACTATGTGAATACCACCTCTGTGGGTACAAGCAAAATCGAGCAATACAATGCGGGCGCAACGATTGCTAACTCTGGTATTTACGAGTTGCCAGCGGGCTACGTAGGTTTTGCCGCAGGTGTAGAATACCGCAAAGAAAAAAGCGAAATTGAAGAGCCAGACAACGCAGCAGGTACGTTTTTCAATGCACTAGGCGAAGACAAGGGTGAGTACGATGTATCTGAAGTATTTACCGAAGTAACGGTTCCGCTTCTTGAAGGCCTACCGGGTGTGGACATGCTAACCTTCGACACCGCTGCCCGTATTGCTAATTATTCTTCTATTGGCAACGCGAAAAGCTGGAAACTTGGTCTAGATTGGCAAGTTTTCGAAGACTTGCGTGTTAGAGCTACAAAGTCATCGGCCCTTCGTGCACCGAACATCAGCGAACTTTACGGTGAAGCAAGCCAGACGTTCTTTAGCGTTGAAGACCCATGCCGTACAGACAACCTAGAAGATCTTGCGAATGCCGACCAGCGCATTGCAAACTGCGCAGCGTTAGGCGTTCCTGCAGATTTTAACTCTGACTACGACTCGGCAACGCTGGAAGGTGTAAACGGTGGTAACATCGACCTTCAGGCAGAACAGTCTATCTCTAAAACCCTAGGTTTGGTTTACACACCTGCTTGGTTTGAAGGCTTCACTGCAACAGTCGACTACTGGGAAATTGAACTTACCGACGCTATTACCAATATTGACGGTCAAACAATCCTTGATCGCTGCGTAGACTCTGAAACGGGCATCAATAACCCTTACTGCGGCCTAATCGACCGTGATTCAGAAACCGGCGAAATTACGCAAATTCGCAGCTACGCATTGAACATTGCGGGTCAAGAAGCGAAAGGTGTCGATTTCGAGCTAGGCTACGACTTCGATGCACTTGAAGGTGCATTCCGAACAAGCCTAATTGCAACTTACCTTAAAGACCGTAAAGAATTCCCATTCCAGGACAACCCAGAGCTATTTTATCAAAACGCCGGCACTGCTGGTGAGTCTGACTGGCAAGGTGTCTTCACGGTTAACTACAGCCGTGGCGATTGGGAAGCAAGCTGGAAAACGCGCTACATTGAGCGCGCGAGCCTTTACGACAACCAAGAGCTAGCACGTAACCCTAACCCAAGTAACCGTATGGAGCTTGCATCATACGCAGTAACCGATGTAACTGCGGGCTACAACTTTAAAAATGGCGTAAGCCTAACCGTGGGTATTGATAACCTGTTTAACCGTGCGCTACCTACAGGTACAACAGGTACGGGTGAAATCGACGGCGCATACGACAACATTGGCCGCTTTGGCTATGTAACCGTAGCATACAAAATGTAATTTACGATTTAGTACGTAACCTGAAAAACCGGCGTTTTTACGCCGGTTTTTTGTTTGAATAAAGCGAAAACTGGCCGAACAATTCGACCGGGTTAACTGTTTTTATCGAGCATATCTGATAAAGGCATAAGTTTTACTACTAGATTGAGTTCGTCCCCCACTTTCGCCGGGTTAACGAAAGTAAACTCATAAACTGAATATTGTCTTTGCTCAATGGCAGATGCACTTTGATTTATCTGGGCTTCTACATAAAGACCAAGTTGAAACCCCAGCGCGATGGTGCCTCGAAACGGGTTACATGATATGCGCTGCCAACGCATAGGATCGTGAAATAAATTGAAATCGTCCGTGGCGTTTCGAGCGATGTCTATATGTAATTGAGTAAGCGTATGCAATTGCTTTCCTTAAAAGAGGAAACATCAACTGATTATTTAGTACTTACACACAAACCTCGTGTATTTAAAATCATTGAAATTAAATGGATATCGACGACTTCACGCCATAATCTACATTTTAGTATAGAGCATGCGAGCAATAGCAACTAGTTTTCAAATTTACGTTTATGCAGATTAATGCAAATTTGCTGAAAAGCGTTATTTTATTCCTATGTATACATCAATGTGATTACCGTTAACATAGTGTTCGAAATCTACCGCGGATGCCCTTTCATAGTTAAAATACACCCCATACACACGGTCACCAACCAAGTGCTTATTGCTCTGCTTTTAGGCGGAACGTTTCGGAATGTGGCAGAATATCACATGACTATTGAACGGGTTCCCGATCGGTTCGATCCAACGCTACGAAGCCTAATGGCCCATTTCAAATTGTAGTGATGTGAAATAATGATACGAGTACATTATCAACTAGTGTCAGTAGGCACTCGTTGTTAACGTTAATTTTCAATACCTTCTCTTATCAACGAGCATTTCACTTTCAGAACAAATATAATTCAGCTTTATCTCTTTCAAGCTGTAATACATTGTGAATCAACGTTTTTTACTTGCCATCGTTGCCGTGCTTTTGGCAATGGTAACCATTCAATCGGGTGCATCGTTTGCTAAACAACTTTTTCCTGTTGTAGGGCCTGAAGGTACCAGTGCTTTACGTGCTTTTTTCGCAGCATTGATTTTGACTGTTATTTTTAGGCCTTGGCGAGCACGCTTAAGCGCAAAAGGTTGGCGAAACGTCTTTTTTTACGGCGCTTGCTTAGGGGCAATGAATATCATCTTCTACCTTGCCATTGAGCGAATTCCGTTAGGTATAGGCGTGGCGCTTGAGTTCACAGGCCCACTGGCTGTTGCGTTTTTCAGCGCCAGAAAGAAGCGAGATTTCGCCTGGGCGCTGTTGGCTGTAGCTGGCGTTTGCTTATTACTTCCTGATATTGGCGGGGCTTCTGCTGAAAGCTTGGACCCACTCGGCGTGCTTTTGGCGCTTACGGCAGGCGCTTTTTGGGCAGGCTACATTGTATTTGGCAATAAAACAGGCAACGAAGGGTCAGGCGGAATTACGGTAACCTTAGGCATGTTGGTAGCCGCTATGTGTGTAGTACCAGTGGGTGTAATCACTCAAGGGAGTGCTTTGCTTGCCCCAGAAGCGGTGTTGATTGGCTGTGCCGTAGGCATATTTTCATCTGCTATACCCTACACATTAGAAATGAGCGCCATGCGCAATATGCCAAAGCAAACGTTCAGTATCATGATGAGCGTAGAGCCTGCTGTTGCAGCTATAGCAGCGTTTATCATTATTGATGAAAGCCTTACGCTTTCTCAATGGTTTGCAGTGGCTTTGGTGGTCATAGCTACCGCTGGAAGCTCTATAACGCAAAGACAAAAGCAGGTCGAAACCCTCGCTTAGCGCAAAAATCCTGCTGTGCTTTTGCCCTGCCCTATGAACTCAATCCCTGTCGTTTTCGTTAAACATCTATATCGGTAGCAATATTAAACGTACAGGGAATCATTATGAAAGACTACGCAATCAATACAGAAGTTGAATGGGAATGGGGTAACGGCAGCGCTACAGGTAATGTGAGAGAGAAATTCACCAGTGATGTTGAGCGAACTATCAAAGGTTCCTCGGTCAAACGTGAAGCAAGCGATAGCGACCCTGCTTATCTCATCGAACAAGACGACGGCAGTAAAGTGTTAAAGTCTCATAGCGAACTTAAAAAATCGTCTTAACTTACCTTGAGTAACATACCGCCTTCATTTTACACCGATAGCGACGTGGTTAACGTGGCACGGTCACTTATTGGCAATTTTCTTTTTAGTAAAATCGATGGCGTGCTTACCGGTGGGATGATTGTTGAAACCGAAGCGTACTGTGAAAGCCGTGATTTGGCCATGCAAAAGCATTTGGCACGCCGCCCATCTTCGGTAGAAGCGCTTAAACGTCAAGGCGGCGTAGCCTATATTTACACCGTTTACGGCTATCACAGTATGTTTAATATAGTTACAAACGAGTCTAATTATGCCGATTCTGTACTTATACGCGCTATTGCCCCCACCATTGGTCTAGAGACTATGCGAGAGCGACGTGGGCTGGGTACGTCATCGCGTAATTTGTGCTCCGGCCCGGCAAAAATGTCACTGGCTCTTGCGTTAACGCCAGTGCTAAATGGCGTATCTTTGCTAGATAAAACCACCGTATGGGTTGAAGACAATGCGATTCCTATTTCAACAAACCAAATCGCAAGCTCGCCTCGAATAGGCATTGATTACGCAGAACACGATGCCCAATTGCCTTGGCGGTTTACACTAGATAGCGCGCGTAAATAGTGTTGGTGCTATGCAGAAAACGCGTAAGTTAACTTACAGTCGATATACTTAAGCAGTTTATTGACTACTTTTGGTACTGTTATCTCACCGTCAGCGCGCTTCGCTTTTACATGAATATCGCAGGCGTCATAGTGAATTTGCTGGCGAATAAGGTAGTCATTTAACTCATCAAACAAGGTTTCTTTCAAAGGCACTATACCAACAAAAATGTCAGAACCTTCTTGTTTAACAAAGTATGCTCCTTCAATTTCTCTTTTTAGCGTATACGCCTGCATAGCATCTAATTTTGTTAAGCGAAAATGCACGCTAATTTGGGAATCTGTCACTATTACTCTCAGTATTTATTTCTTTATTTCCACTTTCCAAGGCGGGTTCATTCTATTTTCGCCCGCCCAATACAGCATTCAACTCTGCTTGATCCACATCAACGCAACATTGCCTTATGTCCGCCACAATAAACCATCAGTACTACCATGCGAAACTTTGTATGCTTACGTTAGTGAATAATACAGATGCAAACGACGACATTGTGCCCGAATCACACGGGCTATACCGATTGTATTTAAAGCCTAACACGCAAATGGCGATTGAAACTAAACCCGTTTTCGGTGCCAATATTACGCTTCACAGCAATGTTCTGAAGCACGATAACTTTGTGGCCACACCAGACAATATATTGGGCTGGCTAGATCATGGCGGCTTGTCATACTTTGACGTAAAAGTTGAGACATCTAACTCCGAAAGCGGCGAAGCACCCGTGCTGCTACCATCTCAGTTTTTAAAAGCAGAAGGCGGTATACTGCGGGTTACATCACCAACTCGTATCTATTTAATAAGCAAAACGCCTATTGATATCAACAAGCGCGGTCTTTGCCTATTCACGCCAGTAGAATAATCATCAAGAAAAGCACTCTGCCCTCCCCCGAGTTGGGGGGTCAGAGTACTTTTTCAGCGCATCGGCTTATTGCGCTAGATAAGCCTGAATAGCGTTTATCAACCGTTGCCACCATGCCGCTGAATGTATTGCTATCGGAAATAATTAAGCACCCGTCTTTTGCCCGCGTTAACCCTGTATAGACTAAACCCCGGTGAAACAGGTTAGCGGCTTTTTCGCTTTCGGGTTTGGGCAAAATAAGCACAACGTGATTAAACTCAGAGCCCTGAGACTTGTGAATAGTCATGGCATACACGGTTTCAAACTGCGGTACTCTTGATAGCGATATGCTGCGTAGCGCTTGTTTCTGTTGCCCTAGATTTTGCGCGCTACTGTTATTTGAGCTATCGTTCAAACTCTTGCCTGCTTGTTGTTCTTCGACATACGTATCCTGGTAGAACCACGCATACAATTTGCCCGTGCTATCCGGCCAAATTACGCCTACCTCGCCGTTGGACAAACGCTGTGGATGATGATTTTTTACAATCATAATAGGCTGACCTTGATAGAAGTGCCCCTCACGCCGCCTGATCTTGTGCTTAATGGCATCGAACACCAAGTTATTCAAACCTTCCACCCCCATGGCGCCTTTGCGTATAGGGGTTAACCACCTAACGTAGTTAAGCCGGTTGAGCGCCTCTTCTGCACTTTGGGCTTCAAATATGGGTAAGAAGCTCTCTTTCGCTAGCTGCTGTAGCTCACGACCACCAAGTTGATTTTCTGGCCATAAGTGAACACCAGGCTGTAAACGTGAGCGGCTATTAGTATCGATGCTTTTTTCATCAACGCTTTTCGGCTGTGAAGCAATATCGCCTTGCTTACTGCCACCATTCTTTTGTGCAATAGCAGAAAGTGCGCCGTTCGCATCGCCGCGCTGAATTGCCGTTGCCACCCGAGCAACCTGCCCTTTGAAGCGTTGCGGCGCTTGCAACGTTGCCACGTAGCTTTTTGCCTGTTCATTTACAGGTAACAAAGGCAGATGCGGGCAAAGCGTGGCAATATGCTGTCGCATTGAAGAAGGTACACCGCCAAGTGTACGCTCATCACTACTGTTTTCACCGCCGGCTAATGGGGTTTCATGAGAAAAATCAAGCGCAGTTTCATCGCTAACTAACTGTTCAAGCACATTGCCTAGCTCAACCGCTGGAAGCTGATCAGCATCACCAATGAAATATAACCGCGCGTGGTCAGGTAACGCCCGAACTATGCGCGTCATTAGGGCTAAATCAACCATACTGGCTTCATCAACAATAAGTACGTCGGCAGATAGTTTGTTGTGTTGATTGTACTTTGTCGCAACGCCATGTTCTCTGAGTCCTAACAGCCTATGCAGGGTAACGGCCTCTGTAGGCACACTATCAAGCGCGGTGTCGCTTACCTTACCGCGAAGCCCTTCTACGCTATTCATGATAGACTCAGTCATGCGCTGCTGCGCTTTGCCCGTAGGAGCAGCCAGCACAATTTTTAATCCTTCATCGCAGGCCTGTAGCGCAAGTAATAAACGCAGCACGGTGTAGGTTTTACCTGTACCCGGCCCGCCGTTTATTACGCAAAATCGCTGTATCAAACTTTTGGCTACCGCTATTTGCTGCCAGTCTTGTTGATCTGTAGTGGTGGTAGGAAATATAGCAGGCCACAGGGCTTTTACGTTGTCGGCTACGTCATCATGTAAAGGGTGAAGTACTGCGCGTTCTACTACGCTTCTCGCCACTTCTTGTTCAAATTCATAGTACCGGCGGCTATAAAGTCTGCCATTGTCGTATACGAAAAGCTTGGCTAATTGCTCGTTGCCAAGGGCGCTTTTCACTATTTTAAGCAAAGGCGTTAACTCTGGTACCTCAAAGCCTGTTTTAGGCGCTTTTTCCTCTTTATTTTGCTCTACCTTAGGCTCCATGACTTGAGTGAGAGCCATATGTTGCTCACTTGCACTGCTTTTTGCTGAAGGCGCTGACGCATTATTTTCTAAGGCAACCGCGTCTTTAAAAAGCGTGGTTCCCGCCACGTCTTTCAAATAGATACAGCTATGACCATTTCGCTGCATATACGACAGGTATACCAATATTCCCGCCCATATAAACGCGTCCTCTTGAGACAGTTGCTCTATAAAGCCAAATTCTTTTGCCACGAATTTGTCGATGGCTTCAATGCCAAATAAGTTATCGAAAAACGACGACACTGAATGTTGGTTGTTATTCATTGCTTCTCCTATTCGTCGTCGAAACTAAATTGCTGCTGACCCGAAGGTTTTTGGCTTTCACTTGAAGAATTAGCATTCGTATCTTTTTGAAGTGGGTCAGCCGAATCTGGTTCACTTAACGGTGCTTCGTTTTCTTCCCCATTATCTAGCGGGTCTGGAGGGGTGTGCGTAGCGCTTTTACTTGCGAAAATAGCGTCCAGTTGATGAAGCAAACTGGATGGAATATGGGTATAAAACACCCCTTCACCTTGCTCGTTCTCTGGGTGCATACCACGTAAATAAAGGTAATAAACGCCGCCAAAGTGGATATCGGGTTCATAATCAGGCAGCGTATTGCTTAAATAGCGGTGTAACGCTAAACAGTAAATTAAATACTGAAGATCATAAAGGTGGTGCTGATTATTTTGAAACAGCGCTGAAGGCATGTAGCTTTCAAGGGTATCACCCAACCAAGTTGACTTGTAATCGGCTACAAAGAACTGACCGTCATGTTCAAAAATTAAATCGATAAATCCATGCATCATACCTTTAAGTTTAGCCGTAATGAGCTGGGGAGCCGGTTCAGCCTCATCGCCTAAGGTTTCCGCCACGCTTTGCCGATGGGTATTAAGCACTTCTCGAAGCTGTTTCCACTGGGTATCGTTCATTGGAAAATAAAACTCAGCCTCGCGCAGAGTTTGCTCTAACGTCAAGTCACTCATACACAATTGCACATTGGGGTACAAAGGCGTTTGTAAAACTTCTTCAAGCCACTCGTAAAGAAAAGGCGTACGCTTTTCCTCTAACCCAAAGCGATTCACTAACTCTTTGCCAGTTTCTTCCCAAACCGGCGCACTAAAATCACTGTGTTCTAAGATATCGTGAAGTAAGTTACCTGCACTTGCGCCCTTTTCTAGCGTAAAGCGCAAGTCATTTTTCGTTACTGCGCTCGTTTGTGTCAACTGGGTGTGAGAGTCTACATCTATAGCACCAAGTATCTCTCCGTCAGTGGAAAGCGTATCGAGCGCGTACACTTCTTCATCGCGTACGGTTTGAAGTACAGGTACGCTTGGAAGGCTTTGACCCGCGCCCTCAACAGTATCTGTACTTTTCACCGAGCCTACGTTAGTTAAACGGCTCATGGCTGAAAATGAATAGAGCCGCCATTCTTCGCTTGCAGTACCCGTAAATTGTAGTGCTGTGAGTTGAGGTATCGCGTCACCTTGTTCAAAACCTGAATAGATTTCTTCAAATTCATCGCCGTCAATATAGCTAGCATGAGACTCATCCTCCTCGGCGACACGGCGTAATACACTCGGCCAGTCTCTGTTCGTACTCTCATCGCCACTCACGCCCAAGGCGCGGGCCAGCGCGCTTTTTTCGTTATTAGCCAGTGGAATAACCCCCATATAACAACGGTGTGCCGCACGCGTCACCGCAACATAAGCAAGGCGCATGTCTTCTGCTTCGCTTTCGCGTTGAACACGAGCTATAGCTTGAGCGGTCTGACCTAACTGCATTTGCAAATCTTGCTTGTCTTCATCGTAGTAGGTAAATATTTGTGACGTAGATTTACCATTTTTCGACGCATCCTTGTAGCCGGTTGCGTAAGGAACAAACACGACGGGGTATTCAAGGCCCTTTGAACCGTGCTGGGTAATAAGGCGAATTAGCTGGCTGTCACTTTCAAGGCGTAACGTAAGTTCTTCATCACTTTCTGGCTTGTGAATTTGTTTATTTAACCAGTCGAGTAGCTGTTCAGGTCGCTGGTGCGTGGTACTGGCTTTTTCCAGCACTTCGGCAAGATGCTGATAGTTTGTAAGCGCGCGCTCCACGTTATCAGCATGGGGGGCGTAGCTGTCTTGCATTAGGTGCAGAAGCACGCTCATACAGCCTTTTTGAAGCCACATGTCGCGTAAAGACAATACCTTGTCCATCGCTTTATCCCACATAGCATCATCTTCGTGGTAAAGCAGTTCAATGAGGGTCTGCGGGCTATAGCCCAAAAGCGGAGATGCTAAGCTAGAGGAAACGTTGCTGGTATCGTTCGCATGCCATATACCGTTAAGAAGCCTAAGTACATCTTTCGCTTCGGCACTGGCAAACAAGTTGCTGCGATCGCTTAAATAAACGCAGGCTAACCCTTTTTGCTGTAGAACGTTTTTGATATCGCCGGCTTCGGTCCTGTCTTTCACCAAGATAGCGATATCTTGCGGCTTTACCGGTTTTGTTTCGCCGTTGTCTAGTTGAAATTGAGCCTCGTTTAGCAGGCGATAGATCTCTTGCGCAATCCACTTCGCCATTTTACGACGCATAATGTTGGTATTTTCTTTCTCTTCCAAGCACAGGCTCACGTAATTCATCGCGCTACGCTGCGCTTCAGGGTCTATCAATGGGGTTTTAGCCGCTGCCGCTTTGGGCGTAAATTCAACGGGGTTATATTTGATATCAAAGCCAAACACATCAGTTGGGGTATTTGATGCCACAGGTGCACCATAAAATAACCGGTTATAGGCTTTTACCATCCCCTCTACCGAGCGCCAGTTTGTGTTCATTACCCAGCGATAGTCTGCTTGTCTGCCCGCTTTCAAGTAGGTGAAGATATCCCCTCCGCGAAAGCGATATATCGCCTGCTTAGGGTCGCCAATCATTAATAACGCACTGTCGAGAATGGCATCGTCACGCTCGTTTTCACCCGCCGCATTAGGATAAACCGCATCTAAAATGGCGTATTGCTTGGCATCGGTATCTTGGAACTCATCAATAAGCGCCACAGGAAATTTTTTACGAAGTTCAGGGACAAGCGTATTGTTAGGCTTAACCACCTCATCGGCTAACATGCGAATAAGATCGTCAAAATCGATAACACCAAGCTGCTTTTTCTGTTTATCAACGCGCCCTTTAATGAACGCAATGGCTTCTACAACCAGCTTAAACACGGGTACTTTAGCCAGTGCCTTATCCTTTTCGCCGAATACTTTTTTCAATGCAGCAGCAAATTCTTTAATCGGCGTTAGTATTTCTTTTACCCCTGAAGAATTTCTCGCGTAGCGAGTGCCTTTAACAAATGCTTCTGCTTCAGGCGGGGGTAAGTAATATTGCCCGCTATCTGCGCATGAACGTAGCCAGCTCTTTAATGCGGCCAATTCCTGCGGCCTTTCTTTCTTATGAGCAGGTGTTTTAATAAGCTGCTCAACTAACAACCCCTCATTATCTTCTACGCTTTGCGATAGCGTTTTTACGTAGGCCACAGAAGTATGCGGCGATTCATCTAGCTGCCTTTGATAGGCAAGCTCAATATCCTGCTCGCTAAGCATTAATGGGGTCAGAGTACTTTTAATGCTGGCATTAAACTCCAGTAACAGCCTTTCAGGTGTATGCCACCCTGACTCTGCCAACAGCCTAAAATCGTCTTCGTTCTTGCTCACCTTTCGAATGTAGTCTTCTGCCGCCTGAAGGTACAAATCGCTAGTGTCATTACCTAAGTTTAACGACATGGCAAAACCACTGTTAAACGCCAATTGGGTAATGACGTGCTGGCAGAAGCCGTGAATAGTGAAAACCGACGCTTCATCAAGTTCTAACTGTGCAGCTTTTAGCAAAGCCAGGCTTTCGTCGGTATTACAGCGAGTAAACAAATGCTGATAAACAGGGTCGCAGTTGCTGTCAATTTGATTGTCATTCTCTTTGGCTTGCTGCCAAATCAGAAACGCCTCTCTTAAGGTTTTGGCAATACGCCCTTTTATTTCTTCGGTGGCAGCTTTGGTGAACGTCATTACCAATATTTCTTTTACAGTCAGCTTTTTTTCTAACAGTAAGCGCAAATATAACCGGGTAATGTTAAAGGTTTTACCCGTCCCTGCGCTGGCTTCTATCAGATGCCGCCCTTTTAATGGCATTGCTACCACATCAAGCAGTTGCGCGTCATTGTTGGCCTTTTCATTGGTTTCAAGCTGGGTTTGGGTTGCCATATCGCTTGCAGAGGATGGGGTAATATTGCTCATAACTTCTCCTCTTGAGACGCGTTGTTTACCATGGCGAGTAGTAAAAAGGCACTTAAATGCGGCACATCACTCCAATTGATACCTTGAGGAAATAGCCAGTTAAGATAAGGGTTATTAGCCATGTCAGCGCTATACTGCCCGCTACTTTGCTGCCAATCGGTTAGCGACCGTTGTAATTCTACCGTGTCGAAAAGCCCAGCCGCTTGAGTCATGATTTGCTGTGCTTTTTCGCTTGCTTCATCGACAGTGTCGCTGTTAGCAATGGGGCAGACTTTATCAATAGCCTGCTTTGCTTGATAAATAATCGCTTTGTCGGTTTCACAGGAATTGTCAGCACTCAATAGCGCCCTAAGTAGGTGTCCAAACATTTCAGGTTTTATACTGTCGACAACTGGTTTACATTCTGAATTTCTCTTACCAGGTATAATGCTACCAAACAAACTTAAATGCACGGGGGTTGGCGCGGTGTAAATAGCCATGTAAAGCTGCTCTATAAACAGGAGTAACTGAACGGCGGTCTCGCGCTCAACTGCAGGAAATTTCTGTTTTTTCAGAATAGTTTCGCCTTTTTCCCACGAGCAGGCGTAAATTTCTAATGGGTAATTGGTGTAACTAGTTGTTTCATCGCTACTTGAAAATATCAATTGTGAGATGAAAAAGCCTAGCGCCCGATGAGCGTCAACTTTCCCGGCGCAAAGCTCGACTAATGCGTCGCTGCCTTCTAGTGCCGTGGTAGTGAAGGTAATATACTTACCCTGAAACTGTGCTTTTTTGTGCTCGGCATCGTGAGGGCCCATTGCTTGACTTAGCGCTAGCGCCCCCTCTTTCCACATTTCAACTTCATCCATTGCCACTGGGTTATTGGGAATATCCCCTCTAAGCGAAGCAAATGTAATTACTTGCTCGCTGTATGTAAGTTCACTGGCATCAAGTTCTGACGAATTATTGCGCTCAGGCGAGGAAAATATAGCGTCGAGCACCTGATAACGCAGCAATGCATTGGTTTCGAAAGGTTCGCTGTTCTCAAGCAGGGTAAATGATTGCGATAAATTCACGCCAAGCCTTTGTATGGAAAAATGCTCAAGCGGATCTTTAAATGCTCTGGCGATTTGCATATTCGACAAACGTAGCGCTTGTGTTGCAAGTGCGCGGGGCGACTGGCTAATATCAGCTGTCGCCGTATCAAGGGAGGTATCAACAACATCAGCGTTTTCATTCGTATCAGCCGCGTTAGCACCTAATTTGTTGTGCTGAAGCGCATCGGCTAGGCGAAGCCACCCCGTTTCATAACTGGGCAACGCCCCAGCAAAAACCGCTTCACTGAAGGGATGTAACGGCGCATGAACCGCGTATTTCTCTAGTGACAATGCATAGTTATTTTCAAGCATATCCATGAACTCAGCCAAAACGAGACTGGGCTGTCGTTCGCTGTTATTCGTTACATCGTTACCTTGATAGCTTAAATACAGGCTTTCCCGGGTTGAGATAATAGCTTCTAGGAATAAGTACCTGTCTTCCAATCGTCTAGAGCGATCGCCAACCCTGCGACCAGCACTTGCCATTAAATCGAGCCCTAACGGGCTTGATTTGCGAGGAAACTCACTGTCATTCAGGCCTAAAATACACACTTTTTTAAACGGTATACTTCGCATTGGAAGCATAGAGCATACGGTAACCTGACCGGTCATAAAGTGGTTTCCGGCATCTGGAGATGAAAATCGATTGAGCAAAAGATCTCGAACCTGTCGCAAGGTTAATTCGTGCTCATAGTTAGCCTCTTCACACCGGGCGGCAAGGTCTGCGGCGACTTTAGCGATGAGATCCCAGCTTTGCTGCTGATCTTTTGTAGGCATAAAGCAGGCGTCACGAAGCGCAATCAATGCTTTAGACCACTGTTCTGGCGTTCGGGGTTGGGTTAACTCTTGAGCAAATTCCCCCAGTAACGCCACCACTTCTATGAGCTTACCTAACGTTAACGCGCTTTGCCCTTCCACATCGGGAATGGTAAGTAGTTCACTCACTATCATTTCACTATCTGTCGCAAGCATGCCCATAAGTAAACGGCGAATGCCCCACCACCAGCTATATGTGTCGTCTAAATTTACGCCTTCTGACACCGCAGTTTTATGAGCGCTATTAAGGCCCCAATGAATGTGTGCCTGCTTTAACCAAACGACCATTTGCTCTATATCATCTTGAGATACGGAAAAGCGCTTTTGAACCGAGTCGAGCTGTAAGTAATCCAAAATATCCGATACACCAAAGCGGCTATCCGGTAACTGTAGCAAGGCCATGAATGCTGCAATAAGGGGCTCTGCATCCATGGGGCTTCTGTCAGCAATAGTACAAGGAAGACGTACTTGGCCAGTACCACCTAAAGATTTGGTACCCACTCGGTGAAATACTGCATCAACAAACGGCGCGTAATTCTCAATCGCCGGGCACATCACAAGGATGTCAGAGGGTGTGCGGGTTTTGTCTTGAGACAACCAGTGCAGCAAGTGGTCGTGTAACACTTGAACTTCGCGCAGTGCAGAATGGGTGCACATTACAGTAACACTGTCGTCTTTGTTCTTTAATTGGTGAGTCAGTGGCTGGGGGTGAGCAGCCTGAAGGATATCATTGTGAATGTAGTCGAGCAGGCCTCTGGAATGACACTGTCCGTGTTCATCCTCTCCCTCACCTGCACTTTCGAAATCTGGCGAGTCGAATGCACTTATTTCAAACGTATCCAGCTCGGTGAGTAAGTTAAACAGTTCTCGGCCCTGCTTTCCTAAGTTGCCAAGCAGTGAGTTAGATTGGTCTTCTTCCATCCACTTTTTAAGCCCTTCTAAACGAAGCAGCTTGGCTTGCTCACTACTACTTTTTGCTTCACCCCAATAGTTAACACTGGGGTTGAGGTGAAAGATATGTATATCGATGTGCTGGGCAAGGGCATCGAAAAACGCAATGAGTTGGGGTGCCATGGTGTTTATGGCAAAAACAATAACGCGCTTGGGCAAATGAGCAGGTACGTTACCCGCTTCTAGCGCTTCTAGCGTCATTTGATGTAAGCGTGCGGGATGCAAAGGCTGGTCTTTCGCTAAAATTCGCCAAATTTCACTTTGCCACACTTCCATATCGTCGAATACCGCTCGCTCGTTATTTTCCCATTTAAACAACCAGTCTGGGCGGTACAGCAAGTATTGTTCGTATACGTCGGCCAGTGCCGTAGCAAGCTGAAGCCGCTGCAGCCCCTGCTCTTGTTCACTACCTGCACTTTGCCAGTATTTGTTAACCTGCTCGAATGCATCGCTATCCATTAGCGCATTATCTTGAAGAACATTATCTATACGCCACGTGAGTACTTCGCGGCGATAAGGCGATTGTTTCGGTACCTTATCAGCCCCCAATACAATGCGTGCTGTATTCCACATAAAACGCACGGGCAGTGGGTAGTCGATGTTCATGGCTACGCCTTGTTCGTTAGCCATCTGCATGCTTACCCAATGCTGCATACCCGGGCTTTCAACCAGGATCGTTTCTGGGGTAAATACGCCTAAAGGCTGTTGACGTAAAAGCGTAGTAAGAAGAAAACTTAAGTGTTCTAATTTGTTAGAGGGATATAGCGCAAGCAATCGAAAAATCCTTTGTAGAACGAGCCCTTAGATAATGTATAGATAGCGAACATTCATCTTAGATATTCAAATTAGTGTAGCGCAATCAGCGTAGTAGTTAAGTGATTTCTTTCCAATTTAGCTAAGTAAATTGCTTATGCCGTCTGGACCGGATAAATCGTGTACTCTTAAACCAAATACAATGCTTTTTGAAAGCGTAAAAATGAAAAATACTGCAGAACGAAACGAGTGGGGTTATACGAAGGAAAGCAACGATAGAAAATCGAGACAGTTGTTAAAAAAAACCCATACAGACCTCAGGACACGAAAAATCTGTATGGGTAAGGTTTACGGTCTACTCAGTAACAACGTGAATAAGCGTTGCCTGGCACTCATTCACGTTAGCGCTACTGCGCAGCACTGTTAACAATGATTGTTTTGCAGATAGAGTGCCAGTTTTTTACTTCATATAATTCAATAGCTTAGAAGAATCAAAAAAACATGACCAATAGGTCACAGTTGCACCGTGGTGCAGGTGCACCAAGAGCAAGCAGTCCGTAAAGAAAACGCTAAGCCATTACCGACTAAAATTTATCAGTTTCTCAGTAAGCGTCATTCAAGTACAATTTGCCCTTTACAAGAATCACTGCAATTTCGCGTGCCACTTCACGGTCAGGAGCAATAATGTTAACCGCCCAACAACTCGCCACTATGCTTTCTCTTCAAGACAAAATGAACGCCAAAGTAAACCCCGATTGGCTGAATGCGGGCTATGGATACTTGCGTGCCGCCATGGTTGAGTCGGTTGAAGCTATTGAGCACCACGGCTGGAAATGGTGGAAGGCGCAAAAAAAAGACTTACCGCAACTGCAAATGGAATTAGTTGATATATGGCACTTTGCCCTAAGCGCCTGCATCATTGAATATAACGGTGACATTGAAGCGTCAGCTAAAAGTATTGCTGCTGAGCTAGCAAGTGGCGATACATTAGTAACGTTTGACGGAAAAGATTACGATGCAGCAAACCAGTCACTGCTGGACAACCTAGAGTTAATGACTGGCTTATGTGCAGCAAAACGCTTTAGCGTGCCGTTGTTTATGTTTATTGTGAACCAATGTGAAATGAGCGCAGACGAGCTCTACCGACAATATGTGGGTAAAAACGTACTGAACTTCTTCCGCCAAGACAACGGCTATAAAGAAGGTACCTACGTTAAAGTATGGGAAGGCCGCGAAGATAACGAGCACTTAGTTGAAGTAATGGATGCCCTTGATTTAACTAAGCCTGAATTTAGCGACTTAGTTTATGAAGGTCTGCGCAATCGCTACCCTTCATAAGGTAGGCTTTTCACGAAATCACGGGGTGTTAGAAAGCGCCCCTGCCTACTATCACCCGCCTACAAGCGGCGAAAGCACCGAACGCCACCAGCTTAAAGGGGTATGATTTCAAAACACAGTCCCTTATATGTAAAAAAGCTCTGCAAGTTGCAGAGCTTTTTACTATGAACTTAGCTAAATAGCGCGGGTCTTTACGCGTTTACCCACACAAGTTTTTCGGAGTAATCGCCTTGAATAATACCTTCGAAACGCTCTTCTAAAACGTGTCGTTTCACTTTCAACGTGGGTGTAAGTAAGTCGTTTTCAATACTCCACTCTTTTTTCATGACCACAACACGATCCATCACTTGATGGCTTTCCAACTTAGCATTTATGGCATCAAAGGTTTTCTTAAGGCTCGATTCAATGCTTGCCTTATCTTTCTTCTGCGCCTCTTCGCTAAGCACTAGCAGAGCCACAGGTTGAGGAAGGTTTGTACCTGTTACACATACCTGCTCTACGATAGGGTTTTCCATAAACTTCGCTTCAATTGGCGCTGGCGTCACGTACTTGCCTTTAGCCGTTTTAAAGATGTCTTTTAAGCGGCCTGTGATTTTTACGTAACCATCAGCGTCAATTACCCCTTTATCGCCAGTACGCAAGTACCCATCTTCGGTAAACACTTCAGCGGTTTTTTCCGGCTCTAAGTAATATTCCAGCATATTACATGGCGACTTAACCTGTATCTCACCCTCTTCAGACGTTCGGATATCTACGCCATCATAAGGCTTCCCAATGCAACCTATTTTATCGTGGCGGAACGGAACACTACCTGTGCCATAAGCACTGTTTTCGGTCATGCCCCACCCTTCGGAAATATTAATACCTATTTTAGCAAACCACTCGATTACGGCAGGCGCTAACGGTGCAGAACCACTGGCCCACAAACGCGCGTTGTTTATGCCTAAACCATTGCGAATTTTTTTCGCTACAATTTTGTTGAGAATTGGAATTTTCAACAAGGTGTCGAGTTTCTTTTGCGGCATTTTCGCTAGCACGCCCATTTGGAACTTCGTCCACAAACGGGGAACAGAAATAAATAGCGTTGGCTGACAATGCCCCACGTCTCGCTGAAATGTAGCCAGGTCTTCGACAAAGTGAATCTTTCCACCGCTGTAATAGCTGGAAAGCTCTACAAGCACTCGTTCCGTGATATGCGCCAGAGGCAAGTAACTCATTGTACGGTCGTTTTCATTAATGCCGAGCTGGTCCAACGAGCGGCGAGCAGCCCAACAAGCAGTGTTGTAGCTGTGTACTACGCCTTTTGGCTGACCTGTACTACCTGATGTATAGATAATGGTCATGATGTCGTCCATATCTGGTACAGGCGAATCTTTAATAGGCGCAATATCCATAAACTCAGCCCATTGCTGCTTGGTAGCGATATTGGGGTAAGGAAACGCGACCGTTAGGTATTCAGATGGGATAGACGCTACCTGCTCTGCGGTATTATCTAGCTTGCCCACAAAAAGTAACTGTACATCAGCGTGCTTTAATACGTATTGAACAGTGTCTGGCCCCGCCGTAGAGAAAATAGGCACCGAGACATGACCTGCCATCATTATACCAAGGTCGGTAATAAACCATTCGGCGCAGTTTTTTGAAAAAACCCCAATTCGGCTACCTTGTGGAAAATTGAATTCACGCAGGCGGGCCGCTACCTTTCTGGCTTGTTCGGCGACTTGCTTCCACGTGTAATCGTGATATTCACCTTTAATAGGCTGGGTAAGGAATACATCGTTCCCACGGTTCTGTTCCCAGTGGTACAACATACTTAATGGCGATGTTATTACTTCCGTGGTATTTGCGTTTGCTGTCATGTCTAGCGGCATAGGTCACTCATATGTTGTTATAATGTAGCTCATTTTTACAATGATTTCACAGACTTCTAATAAGCCTTATTTTTTATTGAAAAACAAGCTTTTTAAACAAGCGTTTACATTCTATGCGACGAATGACGGGGCTTGAGCCCCTTAATTTAGTTTTCTTATAGATTGGGCTTTTGCATTTTTATGGGCTTATTAGCTTAAAAGTCCTGCCCACAAATGCCTTTATGACCAAGATTTAAACAGCAGCGGAGCTACCTCACTCGCCGTGCAGGGTTTGGCATAAAAATAACCCTGGTGGAAAAAACAGGCTTTATCGATTAACTCTTTTACCTGCTCTTGTGTCTCTACGCCTTCCGCTACGCAACTCATATTTAGATTACTAGCTAGCGTGATTGTTGTCGTTACCAAGGCTTCATTAGCATTGCCCGCCGCCATTTCGTTAACAAAACTTTTGTCTATTTTGAGTACGGAAAGCGGATAGCGCTGCAAATAGCTTAACGATGAATAGCCCGTTCCAAAGTCATCTAACGCAAGGATAAACCCTTCCTTAACAAAGCGCTTTATCTGCCTTAACGCATTATCACTATCGTCCATAAGTACTCCTTCCGTAATTTCAAATCGGAAAGCCGATTTAGGAAGGTTAAATTCTTCGAGCACGCTCAGCACACCACCAAGATCAAACTCGGTTTTAAAATGTAATGCAGATAGGTTAATGGAGACGTACCCGTTAAACCCTTGCTCGTACCACTGTGATAAGTCTTCGGCTGCTCTGCGCATCGCTTGCCGCGTCACTTCTATAATGTATTTAAGCTCTTCGAGGACAGGAATAAACTGATCTGGGTAGAGCGGTTCATCGTTTAGCTTTCCACGTAATAGTAGCTCTACGCCTATTGTCGTGTTGGTACGGGCATCAATGATTGGCTGGTAGTGATTAAAGAAGCAATCATCTGAGTAGGCACGTTTTACCTTATTCTCTAGCAACAAACGCGTTTTCGCCCGTTCGTTCATATCATGGGTAAAGTAAGTAAAGCCACTAAGGGCATCTTTTTTCGCGCTATACATGGCAACGTCGGCCTGCTTTATCAATTCAGCAGGTTCAGAGGCATCCTCTGGATAAAATGCCACGCCAATGCTACAAGAAACACGAAGTATTTCTTCTGCTAACGAGATGGGTGTTTCAACCGATTCAATTATTTGCCCTACAAAAGAGCTTAAATCGTCGTCATTTAGCACTTCTTCAATAACAATGACAAATTCATCCCCACCTAACCGGGCAACCGTACCCGACTCGGCCACCAAATTTCTCATTCGATTGGCAACAATGCGCAATAGCTTATCGCCGTAGTCATGACCTAGCGAGTCGTTAATGCCTTTAAACCTGTCTAGGTCTACAAACATCACGGCTACGCGATGCTTATTGTGACGAGCAAGCCCAATAGCATGCTCTAGCCTATCGAGTAATAAAGTACGGTTAACCAACCCGGTTAAGCTGTCGTAGGTGGCTATTTTCAGTAATTTACGTTCAGCATTTTTTTGTTCAGTAATATCTGAGATAACAATCAGGTAATGGTCGGCTGCATTGCTTTCGCCGCTTACTGCTGTGATATCAATTAGTACATCGTAACGTTTACCGTCAGCGCCATCGATAACCGCCTCGTCTTTCCAAAAGTCACCGCCTTGCATCTCAGGAAGTTTTCCAGACAGCTGGCGATTTAAGTTCGGATAGCGCATATACAACTTAGCGAGTTGCTTGGGTAAGGGCTCTTTATTGTTAAAACCAAATACTTGTTCGAAAGCGGGGTTAGCTGCGACTAAGCGCTTTTCTTTATCGAAAATTAATACCCAATCGCGGGTTTGTCTGAAGGCATCGCTAAATAGCGTAACCTGTTGTTTCGCCTTTTGTAATTTGAACAACTGACGCTGTCTGGAGAGTAAATAAGCGACGAATAAGCCAATAACAAGCGTTGCATAAATAGTGTAAGCCAACGGTGAGCGCAGCGGCGCATAGGGCATAGAAAGTGTTATCTCGGCCGGTAACACGTTAAAATCGAAGCTGCCCGGGGTGGGTACCACAGAGAAGACGTAATCGCCGGGCGATATGTTGGTAAACGTAATTTTCGCGTCTTCCGTAACCCCTTCGGTCGCCACTTTGTCGCCATTTAATAACTTGTAATAGTATTTAACTTTCCCGACGCCCGACATAGTCAACGAAGAAAAGTGGATAGTTAAACCATAATCTTCGTAGTTTAAGTCGAAGTGGTGCCCATTTAAGTTCCTTAAGGGTTGATTCAATACTCGATTGTCTACCGCCACTTCAGTAATCGCGGTTTGCTTGCCAAGTAAACTCCCTTCAGCCTCTAAACTTTCTAATTGTGACGGAGAAAAAACCACTGCCCCACTTGTAGAGCCATAGGCGAGTCGCCCGTTTTTCAATTTAATTGAAGCACCTTGATTAAACTCGGATACACTAAGTTCGCGGCCATAAATAAAGTTCTTAATTTGGCCTGTTGATGGGTCGTATTTATGAAGCCCCTTATGCGAGCTGAACCAAATATTGCCAGATTCATCTTTTTGAAGCCCATAAACAATGTTTGAGAGTAGTATGTTGCTGTCATTTAAGTTGTAAAGGGGCTCAAAGGTATCAGCGTCAACGCCAATTAACCCCACGCCACTATAAGCAAGCCACAACACACCCAAATCGTCGATTACCCAAGAACCAATAGAGCGGTCCCTTCCTCGGTGAGCCTCAGAGAAACGGTATACGATTTCGTGCTGGCTCGTCTCTGGATTAATTAACCACAACCCTCCCTCAGTTGCGAAAAACAACCTTTTTTGGTGATATTCAGACTCGCCTAAAAAACCGTAGGAGAAATTAATATCGAAAACACGAGGGTCGAGCTTTAACGGCGAAATTAACTTTTCGGCGAGGTCATATTTCCAATAACCTTCATTGCCAATGAAATACAGTTGGCCGTTGCTAGAAAGCGTCGCGCCCGGACCATAAGCATCGAAAACGCTGCTATCACCACCGTTTGCTATCTCTGGCCTTTTTGCTTCACCGCTATCTGGGTCAAAAACACGTATACCATCATAGGTCTCAAGAAATATTGTTCCGTCCGGGCCAGGTATAATACCATCGACTGCGCCATCGCCTGCTATCGCATATTCACTGTTTGAATACAGGTATTTTTCAGCGCTTTTGGCCAAAAAGTCGTAATGATTTAGCCCGTTTTCTGTGCCTAGCCAAAGTTTATTTGGCTCTGTCTCTGCGAACGCCCATATAACATGGCTAGTAAGAACGTCGTTACCGACAGAGCGCTCGTTTTGTATCGCAAAGATATTTGCGCTTTTAGTGCCGAAATACAACGCGCCTGCGTAGACCGAACTTAGCCACAAGTTATCGGATTCGTCTTTGGCAATTGCCGCAATCTTTTTGTTTGATATTTCTGTTAAGCCGTTATTAGGCTCAAGAATATGTTCGTATTGCCAGCCATCATTTGCTGACCAGGTTAATTGATAAAGTCCCTTGTTAGTGCCCATCCAAAAAGCATCATCTTTATGCTGTACTAGCGTCCAAACGTTTCTATCAAAAACTACTTGCGTAAATACATGTTCTTTTTCGCCACTTACTTGCTGAACGAAATCCCGTTTATTCGCTACGAAGACACCCAAAACAGTGGAAATCCACACTCTACCGCTATCGTCTTCCAACAAAAACTTGGCATTTAAGTTATCCAAGTTGGCGGGAATATCGCCAAGATAATCTAGCTCTTTAAGCGGCTGCGCGATGTCGTTAACATTTTTGGTATAGACGCCGTCAGTGGTGGCGACCACTAAGATATCTTCAACCGTTATCGCTGCCCTAATGGCTTGCTTATTGTCGAGCAGCGTTTCGGGTAATTTAGCTAAGGTTTCAAGGGTGTCTGTCTGTGTATTGAACCGCTGTACTTCTTCGCTCAGCGCAATAATTAACTGCGTATCGCTCTGCCAATGGAAGGTTTCACCGTGCTGCACAAAACCTTCTAAATCGCGAAAGTCAGTAGGTTCGATTTGTACGACTTCTTGTGATTCTAAATCGAGGTAATACACACCTCGGCCGTAAACACTAAACCAAAGCGCCTCTTCACCCTGTAGAGCTAAACGGTAGATTGAAGCGTCGAAAAGTAGGTTATCCGGCCCAGCAACACGCTTCGTTCTAATGCCATCCCAACGAACCAACCCACCGTCTGTCGCTATCCAAACAAATCCGTCGCTATTGATGACAATATCGTTGACGATATCCTGGGGAAGGCCGTTCTTTGTCGACAGTGATTGGAATACAGGGTTAGACAGCCGAGGCGCCGCCACCGCTTGCGTCGCGGTGATTGCCATCAGCAAAAATAAGTAAGCAAAACGTCTCATTGGGAATGGGTCGCACGTTTGAAATTGTTATTATAAGTCTAAGTGTAACAGAATGTTTGAAACTTGGGCAGTTTCATAACTAAGGTTTAACACAGAAGTTATTAGCGACTATCGTATTGATAATAATGGGCTATTTTTGAATTTACGTGTGAAGCTATGTACTAAAGATCTGCAGCTCTACGCCTTGCGCTATCTTTTAACTTCGATGTGGTTAATCTTGTTGAACGGGGATCCGGCCCACCGGGATAACCTGTCTTCTAATACTTGGCTGCGGTGCTAACCGGTACAAATCGCCGTTTTGCCCTACATAATGTTTTGAAACACCACTCGCTTTCGCAATGTCTGCGTGAGCCTTAAGGTGTGAATGCTCACCATGGACCGGAATAGCAATCTCAGGCTTGACCCAGTGATACATAAGTTTGAGCTCTTCTTCACAAGGGTGGCCGCTTGCGTGTATCGGCAATGTGCTATCCTCGCTATGGATAACTGCTACGCCTTTTGCCGCCAACGCTTTGCTTAACCGTTCTACACTTTCTTCATTGCCCGGTATGACTATTGAGGAAAATAATACGGTATCTCCTTTTTCCAGCTGTAAATGCGGATGGCTGTCTTTTGCTAGTCGTGCCAGCGCGGTATTTTTCTCCCCTTGACTGCCTGTAGCCACTGCAAGTACTTCGTGAGGGGGTAAGTAGCCTAAGTGTTGAGGGTCAGTTATTGGCAAGTCATCGGGCCAAATACCCTGTTGCTTCGCAATAGCGTACATGTTCATAAGCGAACGGCCATACAGCGCCATGTACCGCTTAGTCTTTTTTGCCACTTTGGCTATTGAAATAAGCCGCGCAATATTACTGCCGAAACAACCTACCACCACCCTACCTTTTATAGGAGCAATTGTGCTCAGCAATCCGTCGTAGCAATTTCTTTCGGAAATAGAAAAACCAGGTTTGGGGGCATTAGTAGAATCTCCCACCATGGCGAGAATATTTTCTCTACCTAATTGCTTATAAAGATTTACATCAAACGGCAAGCCTGTGATGGGGTTAGCATCAATTTTCCAATCTGCGGTATGAAGGACTGTACCTACCGGCGTCGCAATTTTAAGGGCAAATGGTTCAGGCAACGAATGAGTAATGGCAAGCCAGTTAACGCTAAAAGGCCCAATTTGAAGGGTATCACCTGCATCTACTTCTATTATCGGCACCCGATTTGCCAATTTACTTCTTGCTAGCTTGCGCCTTAGCACCTCAGCGGTAAACGACGTTGTATAAATCGGCGTTTTAAACCTTTCCCACAAGTAAGGAATAGCCCCCACGTGATCTTCGTGAGCATGGGTGATAACAATCCCCGCTAACGCGTCTTTTTGATTTGCAATAAAAGAAGGGTCTGGCGCAACCACCCGATGTGTTGCGCCTTTAGATTCAGTGGAACCAGTGTCGCTGCCCTTTTTATAGGCTGGAACGAGAGGCTCGTCAAACGATACACCGCAGTCCACCATTAACCAACGGCCATCGTGGCCGTACAAGTTAAGATTCATCCCTATTTCGCCAGTGCCCCCTAAGGGGACAAACCACAAGTCGTCAATAGTTGGGTGCAACAAAATTGATATTACCTTTGATTAAAATCTAGCGAAGTAAAGAGATCGAAAACCGGTTTACAGGGCCACCGCTACTCGTGAAGCTCAACGTTAAGTTGATCAATGACTTCGGCCCAAGCGGCATCTTCAACAATGGCGTCTTTTAAGAAAGCAGCTTGGCTCTCATTCCAGTAAGGGGCTTCGTGAAGATGTTGGCTCTTGTTTAGACCGCGATGTGTCTCGAAAAACTCGGCAATTTCTTCATCTGAACTACCTAAGCCAAGTTGACTAAACAAGCTATTCATTGTGGGTTGCTCGGTAAACATAACGCCTCCTTGATACTATAGAGATAGGGAGTACTTATTAAGCGTCGCTGGCGTATTTAAACCGGTGTTCAAATTTCCATAATAAAGCAGCCTTACACTCCCTGCTTAATGTTTACCGAAGCAAAAGCCTCTAAGATCACACGCTATAAATACTCTGCGAACTCTTCAGGTGTAATCACCTCACCTTCTTCTGCAGGTACCGGACATACTATAACCATTAGCTCATCTTGCGTCATTCCTGGTACCCATTTCGTTAAAAATTCCTGTGTGGTTAACTCCATAGCCTCGCAGTGCGCCCAATCTTCAGTGGCCCACAGTAGTGCCAGCTCAGCGTCAGGCCATACAGGTACGCCGTCTTCTTCATCGGTTGTCAGCATCACGCAGCCATGCTCATCTTTTAAAATGAATAATTTTTCTTCGGCTTTTATTGTAGCTAAGCTCGCTTCTAGGCGTTGAAAGGCATTTTTTTCTAATAATGGGTGTAATTGTGACATAAGGTTCTCACTTAAATTCTTTCGTTTGCAGGCGCGATAGGCACATCATGCAAACTTCGTTTACTGGTCGCAGTTAGTACGCAGTAGATACGCTGTCAATAATTTCAGCTAAACCTACGCGTCTCACTTGCTTCATGCTATGTACGTATACTTTTAGCGATACGTTTTCTACTGCCTTTATTTTCGTCACCTTTATATGTTGCGGTAACTGCTTTTCAACGTGGATTGGCAAAACAGCTACGCCCCCCTCGCTTTGCAAATTGTTTAGTGCAAGATTAAGTGAATTTGTCCTCAACTTGGCGTCGCGCAGTTGAGGGTAAGCTGTCAGTAACCAATCTCTTGCTTTGGTCCCCCAATCAATAGCCACAAAGTCTGCCGCATCAATGGTATCGGATGTCTCTCCAATGCGATAAAGCGCTAACTCTTGTTCTAGTAAAACCTCACTGTTTACTTCTTCTGACTTAAGCGGTTCGGTGGAAAAAGAAAGATCGGTTACACGCTCATGAAGTTGTCTGGACAAGCTATCGAGCGTAAGCACTTCGGCTTTCACTGACCAATCGGGAAATGTACTGTGCAAGTGGCTTAACATTTGGGGTAATAATAACTCGCTCGCTAGTTGTGTGGCGCCGCACACAACATATTCAGATGACTGAATTTGTAGCTCTTGTTTTGCCTCGTTTAGCGTCGCGCAAAGCTGTCGAGCGTAGGGCAATAATTTTTCGCCCGATTGAGTAAGCTGGATACTGTTTCTTTGCCTTATGAATAACGTGGTATGAAAGTACTCTTCAAGTAACTTTATACGAGCGCTTACGGCAGACTGAGTGAGGTAAAGATTCTCTGCGGCTTTACCAAAGTGACGGGTTTTTGCCACTTCTATAAACGTGGTGAGAAAGCGTATATCCATGCTTGTTGTACAACCAAATCAAAGTAAAACTAAGTTGACACAGATAATACGGCAAGTAAACACAAAAGCACAGAAGCGTACCGCTTGTAACGGTACGCTTTATTAAAATTTCACCAACTCGATGAATTAATACTCTTCTTGGTGCAGGCGACGCTGTTTATCACGACGTTGCAGGTCACGCTTTTGCTTTGCCTTCACATCGCTATGACGTTTAGCATTTGGCTTTTTAGCGTGAAAACCTTCGTCTTCTACCGAGTCCCATTCTTCACGCTGGTAACGATAGTCTTTGCTCATTGCATTCTCTAGGTAGTTAACACGCCTTAATTATTATCCTAAGCCATAAAATGAAAAACGAATTTTAATCATCGTAGCGATAATAATTTTTGATGATTCACGCTTTGATTGGCTTAAAACTATGTTTCTGCCAGTTAGCTGTACTATGGTGCACCGTAAGCGCGGAAGTTATAAAACTCTATAAAAATAATTTTTATTGCTATTTTACAAGTAGTTAAAGCAATAACAGCGACCCTTTCTATTTGCCGAGCAACTGCTCAAAAAGCAAGCTACATTTTTATTTTTTTGTTACTTTTTAAACCGTTAAAAATTTTTTATTGATAAGAGAAAAATCTTTTGTTTTATCTTCGTTTTTAATTGTCATAAAAGTGCGCTGAACAAAACATTACGTTGGGTACATCATGAAACGTTTAGCTATTCGACCATCAGCAAAACCTTATATTGACCGTCAAAAATTTCCCTATGGATTTCGCAAATCAGGTGACTTTAGCATTGCAGAGGCAGATCTTCTTACTCAATACGGTAAAACGTTACTGCAATTAGAAACGGGTGAACTTACGCCACAAAACGACGATGAAGCGCATTTTGTTGACTTCATTAGCGGCAAGATTGAAGCAAGTAACAATCTAGAAAAGGCGTGGGCGAAGTATGTCCGGTTAGCAAGAGGCAAGAAGCACTTTTATACGCTTCACAGCAGTGCGAGTAATCAATCGGATTATGACGACGACTTTTCCGACGATGAATTCGATGTAGCATAATCATTTGACCCTCTTAAAAAAGCTCGCTCCAGCGAGCTTTTTTGTTTTACGACTCGAAATGATCTCAATCAACTTTTGGCAAGAACAAAATGAAGAAACGTTAAGGACTGTCTACACTTAGACTAATACAAAGCGATGCCAATTTACTTGTTAATATCGCTTTGAATAACGAGCCCAAGCAAAGGAGGCGCAACGATGATCATTAGTTCAAAACAGCTTACTCACTTTTCCATTCACGCCGTGGATGACAAAGTGGGCGGCATCCGCGATATCCTTTTTGATGACGAGACCTTTACCGTACGCTATTTGGTTGCAGATACAAACACCTGGCTTCCACTTAGCCGCAAGGTTGTGATATCTCCTATCTCTGTGACAGGTTTGGAAGCCGAGGAGGAGTCCATTCAAATAAACATGACGGTTGATACTCTTAAAAACAGTCCGTCTATTGATGAGCATAAACCTGTATCTCGTGAATATGAGGAGAATCTCTTCAAATACTTCGGGTATGGCTATTATTGGATAGGACCAGGAGCTTGGGGGGAGTTTGCTCATCCCGATGAGTTAGTTGAATTACAGCACGCTGAGGAATCAGACACGGTCCACCCTAAAAAATCCACGAATCATCTGCGTGCTGTTGCAGAGGTGGGCGGATACGAGGTGGCTACAACCACTGATAATGTCGGCCACATCAGTAACTTTATTATTGATACGCGAAGCTGGGAAATTGTACTGCTGGTTGTAGATACCAATAATTGGCTTCCAGGCGGAAAACACCTTGCTCTTCTACCGACCGATGTAGATAAAATCGACTGGGCTGCACACAGCGTCAGCGTTAAACTAAGCCATGACGAGCTAATTAATCGACCAGAAGTAGACAGTGATAAAATTACTGAAGAATCTTATATTCCTACATTATGCGCACAAATAAATAGTGGAACGCGTTAAGGATTAACGAGGAAATTTCATACTGATAGATAAAGCAATGTCCGTTTGCTAAGGCGGACATTGCACTTTGGAAAGGAAGAAGAACGAAAAACACTACTCGCAGAAAAATTCGTACATTAACGCAATTAAACGTTTAACACGTTCATCAGCTAATCGATAATAAATGGTTTGACCTTCCCTTCTCGTGGCCACCATTTTTGATTCTCGCAGTAGGGCAAGATGTTGTGAAATTACAGGTTGTGATACGCTAACGACCTCTAGCAGCTCGGTTACCGATTTTTCCTCCTTTAAAAGCGAGCAAAGCACCATAAGGCGCGTTTTGTTCGCAAATTGCTTAAGGAAGATCTCAGCCTCCACTGCATGTTCCATTATATCATCTGAACCTATCACCATATCCTCGGACATAAGCACTCTCTATCTGTAAAGTATTTCAACGTCAATTTATCCATTTACTATACTAAAGTATAAGACAATTTGCCGACTTGCCATTTTATGCGATGAATTCCCGTATTTTATGAAATTTTGTAGTGCTACCCTATGAATATTGGTTTTATCTTATTTATACCTCAGTTTCAGCGAAAGCGATTTTTAAAGGAAATATAATGCTAATTGATATCAAGAAACGCCTAGCAAATATCGACCTGGACATAAGAACGATAACGGCTGAACAAGCCATCAGTGAGCAAAAAAATAACGGGGGTACGCTTATTGATGTTAGAGAAGTAGCAGAGGTCAGCAAAGAGCCCGTCCCTTGCGCCCTTCATATCCCGCGTGGCGTTTTAGAAATGAAGGCGTTGGAACACTTTAGCGATGCTTCCACGCCTCTTTGTATTCACTGTGCATCTGGCGTGCGTGCTACGCTCGCAGCAGAACAGCTATTAAAGATGGGTTATGAGAATGTGTCGGTTATCACGTGTTCTGTACCTACAATTAATCAAGCCAGCACAAATGACTAAGTAAAGCCGTATGTGCTATAAGAGACGCTAAACGAAGTCAAAAGGCGTTTTATGCTTAAATCCACACTAGAACAGTGGCGTATGTTTAAAGCCGTTGTAGATGCAGGCGGCTTTAATCAAGCCGCTGCAGAAGTACATAAAAGTCAATCAAGCGTTCACCACGCAGTACAAAAGCTAGAAAACGCGATTGGGGTTACTTTATTTGAAAATATAGGCCGCAAAGTAAAGCTTTCTCCACAGGGTGAACTTATGTACCGCCGTGCCTCTTTTCTGCTTAGTGAAGCCCATAAACTGGAAGCGGTGGCTGATAGCCTACAGGCCGGAACAGAAACAACACTACGTATAGCGGTGGACATAATCTTTCCCTCTGAGCTGTTATACAACGTTCTCGCTAAAGTCTCTTCTGAATTTCCCCAGTTGCGTATTGAGATAGAGGAAACCGTATTAAGTGGCGCTAATTCACTGCTAAGTAGTGGGAAAGTAGATTTAGGGATATCCCCTTTCGTGCTGCCTAATGGGTTCAGCGAAGACCTTTGTGAAATTGAGTTTGCCGCTGTTGCCCATGTAGACCACCCGCTACATCAGTTAAACCGAACACTCACCCTTGAAGATTTAAAGGCACATAGGCAAATAGTAGTGCGCGACTCCTCCGCCGAGCGAAAGGCAGACGTTGGGTGGCTAGGCGCCGAACAGCGCTGGACAGTAAGCCATGTAAGAACATCACTGGATATCATTGCCCAAGGATTAGGATTTGCGTGGTTACCAATTGCTATTATTAAAGAGGAGCTAGAAAGCGGTACTTTGCAACCACTCCCCTTAGACAATAATGCCGCGCTAAGAAAAGCATTACTGTATTTGTCGTTTGAAGATGGTGATACCTTAGGCCCCGCAGCTCGCGCGTTCATCGGAGAGCTCAGGTATCAAACGATGCACCTGCCCTCTTCGGACTTTATTATGGACGAATGCAAAGATTAGAGAACTTACGCGTTCAAATGGTTTAGACGATTAGGGCAGCGAGTCGTTCAACCCCCAAGACAAAGCCAAATAACGAAATTGAAACACCGACAAGTGCCACTGCCCCGTCATCGGTGGCCATTCCTATAGCCATAATAAACACAGCAGAAGCAGGGATTAGCCCCATAAAAGGAATGAGCTCTAAAGGAATCATCACAAGACCGCATGCCACGCAATTCAACGCAATGAATGAGCGAACAACTGGCTGGCGCATGAAAAACCAACGCGGAACTAAAAATCTGTCCACGCGCACCGCGAGCGGTTTGACCTTTTCAACGATGTATCTAAGTTGGTCGGCATCACATGTTAACTCCATTACCCTTTCCGGTAGCCAAGGGTGACGACGACCGAGTAATATTTGCAAAGCGATGAGTAATATCGTCGCACCCGCTAAAGATGGGATGCCTGGAATGGCGCCAATGGGTGTACAGGCGATAAACGACGGCAAAGCTAGCATTGGCCCAAACCCGCGCTTTTCCATTACGGTCCAGAAGTCAGCAAAAAGAAACTCGTCCCGCCTAGCATGAGGTTGCATTTTCCCAAGCAGCTCATACAAGGTCATTGATCTTTCAGCTGTTTTTCCTAACATATTCAATTCCTTTGATTTAACAACTCGAATAGTCCGCTAAGCGGTTAAGCACAATCCTTATCTATAAAACGGCAGCCGAACCCAATTGGCCTATATAAGGTGGGCTGTATGTAAAAAGAAGTTAATAACCCCTTGTTGTGCGAAAAATATGCCATTGGACGATTAACGGCCCTTTTTGCGCGTGTAGGAATAGTTTTTGCAATTTTTGTAAAAACGACAGAGTTGTTACAGAGTAAATTTGTAATAACAAGGGGAAATATTTACGTATGCTAATGACAAATAAAGTCGTGAAATGGTTATAAAAAACTTGTCATTGATGAGTGCGTTAGCTATTTCGTTTTGAAAAACCAATTAACACACTTTTTGGATATCAAAATAGTCGAAACTTGCGCTTTGATACCCAAAGACTGTTAAATTATGATAAAACTATAACATTGTTTTTATTCCGAATTTTTCCGAATAGGAATCTAAAGAGAGGGACATCCACGTGCTAACCGTACTTTTAGTTGATGACGACGCTGAGTTCACAGAAGTTGCCTGTACCATTATTGAATTCTTGGGTCATGAAGTGCTTACCGCAGGAACATTAAAAGAAGCCCGAGACTGGTTAGAAAAAGAAACCTTCGACCACGTATTACTCGATTTTATGCTACCAGATGGTAGTGGCGCACATTTATTTAATGAACTAGACGCGCTTCCTAAAAGACCAAGAGTTACCCTTATAACCGGCCATCCTTCGGTCAAAAGCGTTATTAAAGGGCTGTGTGGACCTACGGTTGACTATCTCGTTAAACCTATTCAGCGAGAAGAAATTGAGGCTGTTTTAAGTCAAAAAAACAAACAAAAAGCGCCTAAAGAAGAAAAGATAGAAAAACATTTCGATTTGCTTATCGGTGAGTCACCGATAATGAAAGAACTTTATAAGTTAATTTCTCGTGTAAGTAAAACAAGCGCAAATGTCATGCTGCTCGGTGAAAGTGGCGTGGGTAAAGAGGTGGTAGCCGCCGCCATTCATCGCGCCTCAGAAAGTGAAGGCCCCTACATTGCCACAAACTGTGGTGCCTTTTCGAAAGAACTCATTGGTAGTGAACTGTTCGGTCACGAAAAAGGGGCATTCACTGGCGCAGTGGGTCGAAAAGAAGGGGTATTTGAACAAGCCGAGGGGGGAACACTCTTTCTGGATGAAATTACTGAAATGCCCATAGATATGCAGCCAAACCTGCTTCGCGTTTTAGAAAACAAGGTTGTGCTTCGCGTTGGCGGCACTAAAACTATCCCCGTAAATTGTCGCGTTGTATCTGCAACAAACCGGACAATGGAAGAGATTGCGCAAAGTAAAGTGCTGCGCGAGGATATTTATTTTAGGCTTGCCGTTTTTCCCATCACTATCCCGCCACTACGGGAGCGCAAAGAAGATATTCCTTTGTTAGCTAAAACATTCATCGCTGAATTTAATAAGGATAATGGCTCTAACTTTAGGTGGGAAGACGCTCAACTTGATACGCTTCAAGCCTACGATTGGCCGGGCAATGTTCGTGAATTAAGACACTTTGTGCATCGTGCAGCTATTATGAGTGACCCCGAAAAAAGTGAAATAGAGTTACCAAAAACCATTGAATCTCCTTTCGCTCAAAAGCAAAGTACTACACCGGCACTTCAGGCAGGACGCACCATTGAAGACGTTGAGAAAGAGCTTATTTACGCTACGCTAGAAAAGGTCAACGGCAATAAAACAACGGCTGCTGAAATGCTGGGGATCAGTACTAAGACCCTCTACAACCGCCTTCACGCATATGGTGACTTAAGTAAAGACGAATAAAAACAATGAGGTATTCAGTATGACTAGCGACGAGTTTTCTCAACTTAGTGTTTTTGTTCACGACGCGCGTAAGCCGCTGAACAGGATTTCGATGCAAGCTGAGCTAGTAAAAATGGCATTAAACGGAGACGTTCCGCCTGAAAAGGCGTTAACGGCATTGGATAAAATAATAAGCAGCGCAAAAGACTGCAGCCACACCCTGACTGAAATGACTTCAGAACTGGGCGAAAATGTTTCGGAATAAATAGATGATTTCTAAAGTACTGTCTTCAATATACAGTTGGATTGTTATCGTTGTGCTCGTTATCGTTGTGATAACGGCAAATTCATTTTATGTGGTAAGCACACTAAATGACCTCTCTGCGCTTGAAGCCAGATTGTTTACTACGAACCGTGTTATTAATGCCATAAACAGGCTACACGTAGCCGTTTTGCGCGTAGAGTCTGGACAGCGTGGCTATATGCTAACAGACGATGAAAAATACCTGACGGACTACAGCGAATCATTAAGTGTTATTGGCGAGCTGATGAGCGAAGTCGAAGTCAGCTCTTTTTCTTCCGATATCGATGACCAATCGGTTAGGATTGAGGAGTTACTTGACCTTACTAAAGCGAAAGTCAATGAGGTAATTCGAGTTGTTGAACTCATAAAAGAAGGCAATGAACAACAAGCCATAGAATTATTAAATAGTGATAAAGGCATTGCCCTTTATCGGCGTTTTGAAACCGTATTTAATGATATTCACAACTCAGAAAGAGATATGCAGGGAACACACCTTGCCAACTTGATGAGTTTAAGGCGTGATTCTGTAAATACCCTGATTATTTCATCAGCGACAACGCTTCTTCTCATAATCACCGTATTTTTATTATTAAAAATTAACTCCCGTGAGCATGAAAAGTATCAAGCTGACCTTGAGTCTGTAAATGAAGATTTGGAGTCGCGGATTGTAGAGCGTACTCAGGAACTCAGCGTTTACTCTGACGAACTTGCCAGAAGTAACAGAGAGCTTGAAGACTTCGCTTTTGTTGCCTCTCACGATCTCCAGGAGCCGCTGCGAAAAATCAGAGCGTTCGGCAATAGGTTAGAATCCGGCTACAACGACGTGATTGACGAGAGGGGCAAAGATTACCTTGCTCGCATGCTTAATGCGGCTGAGCGTATGTCTATGCTTATCTCTGACCTTCTGGCTTTTTCTCGAGTATCAACCCGAGGTAAAGAGTTTGAAGAAGTTAACCTAGATCGGGTTATAAAAAGCGTACTTGGAGATTTAGAGATAGCCATTGAAGAAAAGTCGGCGCAGATAAACGTTTGCGAAATGCCAACCATTCGTGGGGACAAGTCCCAACTCGAACAGCTCTTTTTGAACCTCATCTCTAATGCGCTTAAATTTCAAAGCGAAGGCGTGGTGCCCATCGTCAATATAACCGTTACTGATGCGACGGAAGAAGATACGAAAGGTATATTGATGCATGAGGAAAACGAATGGATAAAAATAGCGATATCTGACAACGGTATTGGTTTCGAACAGTCTTTTGCAGAAAAAATATTTGCTCCTTTTCAGCGTCTGCATGGTAGAAGTGAGTACAAAGGTACCGGCATTGGACTTGCCGTTTGCCGACGCATTGTTGAACGACACAATGGCCACATAACCGCGAAAAGCACCCCCGGGGAAGGGGCAACGTTCTTGATGATTATGCCTAAAGATAGCGATCCTTTTTCAAACAATAATAATGGAGATACACACAATGACGCGTAAACAAACCCAACCAATCAATATATTAATGGCAGATGATGACGAGGATGACCGTCTACTCACTGTCGATGCGCTTGCAGAAAGCAGAGTATTAAACAATTTGTTTTGCGTTGAAGACGGCATTGAGCTTTTAGAATTCTTGCGCCATGAGGGCAAATATACAGACCCAGCTTCTGCGCCGCGACCAAGCCTAATTCTGCTCGATTTAAACATGCCTAGAAAAGATGGTCGCGAAGCCCTTCAAGAATTAAAGAACGATCCGAAGTTGCGCAGCATTCCCGTTGTTATTTTAACAACGTCGAAAGAAGAAGAGGATATGCTTCGCGGGTATGACCTAGGGTGTGCTTCTTACATTACCAAACCCGTAAACTTCGAAGGTTTGGTGGAATTAATGCGGGCCCTCGGACGCTATTGGATTGAGTTCGTTGAGTTACCAAGCGAATAATTGGAGTACTAGATGACAGAGGTTATAAAAATTCTGTTAGTAGAGGATGATGAAGATGATTACTTCTTAACCTCTGATTATCTAGCACAATGTGAGTCACCTTCGTTTGAACTAACCTGGGTGACTAATAGTCTAGATGCCGTAGAGGCACTCAAAACTAATAATTTTGATTTGTGCTTGCTAGATTATTTGTTGGGTGCTGAAAATGCCATCGACGTGCTAGGGCTTTTGAAATCTAATCAAATTAGCTTACCCGTGGTGATCCTCACTGGCCAGTCTGACTCAGCGGTTGATGAAATGGTCATGCGTGCTGGTGCTGCAGACTATCTTCAAAAATCAGAAATAGAAACGCCTCGTTTTATGCGTACTATTCGCTACGCGATGGTGCGCCGCGATATTGAAAACGAACGCATTGAACGTAATAAAGTCGAGCAGAAGAACAAGGCGAAAGACAAGTTTCTTGCCCACTTAGGCCACGAACTTCGAACACCGCTAACCTCCATTTTAGGGTACACAGAGCTCCTTATTGATGACGCGCGCAACAGCGCTTTTCAACAGGAGCTATCGATTATCCATTCAAACGGAAAACACTTGTTAAGCCTGCTAAATGATTTACTTGATATGTCCCGTATTATGGCGGAAAAGCTTGAGCTTAATATTCAAGACGTTAATTTATCAGCCTTTTTAACCGATATTCATTCGTTAATGCGGCTTAATGCCAAAGATAAGGGTCTTAGCCTTAACGTTGTGTCAAAAACCAAAATTCCAGAGTTTATCCAAACCGACCCAACGCGCCTGCGTCAGGTACTGCTGAACTTAATATCGAATGCCGTAAAGTTCACTGATAAAGGAAGTATAACGTTAACCATCGAACTAGATGAATACACGCCTGAGGATGGTTCCCCTCCTCTACTCAGGTTTTCCGTTGATGATACTGGTATTGGCATGGCGCCAGATAAATTGAAAAACATTTTCCAGCCCTTTGAACAAATTGAAGATGTTATGCGTGCCAATCACGGAGGTGCAGGGTTAGGGCTTGCAATCTGTAATGAGTTAGTTTCTAAGTTGGGCGGGGATATTGCGGTTACTTCTCGACTTGGCGAAGGAAGTACGTTTACCTTTGATATAAACCCCGGTGAGCTATCTTCACAACCACTGGTTGACTTACAGCTCGGTCAAATTCAACCGGTGGAGTCGAGCAGCATTGACCTGTGCGTTACAGGTAGAGTGCTAATTGTAGATGACCTTAGAGAGATACGCAGACTAACGGGGCACCTTGTCAGTCAATCACAAGCTGACATAAGCTACGCTGAAAATGGTGTAAAAGCGCTGGAAGCCGTATTAGAAGCTGATGAACACAATCAACCTTTCGATTTGGTTCTTATGGATATTCACATGCCCGTAATGAACGGTATTGAAGCCCTCCACGCTATCCGCCGGCACGGGCAAGATATTCCTGTTATTGCCGTCACCGCCGCGAGCCGTAAAGGCCTGCGAGAGTCGCTAATTCGAGAAGGGTTTAACGATGTTATCGGCAAACCTATAGACCGCTTTGCATTGGCAAATTTGCTTTCTCAATATTTGCCTCCAGGCAATTATGTAACCTTTACTAATGTTGAGAGTCAAGTCGCTGATATGCCAATGGAAAAACCCTATGCACCAGAAGAAAACAAGACGCCTAAAAGTAACCTCTATCTAGAGAGCATAGGTGAAACAACAGTGCAAAGCGCGGACAATAAGCCAAACGATACTCACCCAGAAAATGGCGAGGCTGCGCCAAAACATAAGCGCATTCTTGTCATTGAAGACGACGAAGACGCAGCTGAATTGCTACAGCTTTTTCTCACTCATTTAGGCCACGCCGTCACCACAGAGTATTGTGGGGCTGACGCGTTAAACTCAGCAGAAGGTCAGAATTTTGATCATATCCTGATGGATTTAACCCTGCCTGACTTTAATGGCTACGACCTTGCCGCAGAACTGAAACAAAAACTCCCTGATGCCGTACTAACGATTGTAAGCGGCCACGAAGCGGACACCGATGCCATGTCATCTATTGGCATAGATAGTGCGCTTTTAAAACCCGTATCTAAAGACGATTTGGCCTCCGTAGTGGGTTAAATTAAATCCATGGCACTAAGACTAAGAAAATATTACAAGGGTTTGCAAACGAACGTGTGAGACTTGCAAACCCTTTCCTTTTTTATCAATCCCATAAACATGTAAAAACAAATAAATCAATAACTTAAATACATGGTATAGAGGTTGCACCCTTAATATTGAACCCAAAATATTAAGGAGAGTATTATGGCTACACAAGCATCAGCAAAATCGCAAACGGTAAAAACGAGTACGACTAACGGCGTAACTGAGCCGAGCCACCCAGTAACGGATCAACTGAAAGAATCTCTTCACTCGTCGGTAGACAAGTTAGCAGACAGTGCCGGTATCGCCGAAGAAAACATTCGTAAAACAGCATCGTCTTCTGCGGAAAATATGTCGGCACGAAAGCGCCTTGCAGAACAAAAATGGCAAGCGTCAAAAGTACGTAAATACGCCATTGAAAACCCGGTAACCACTGCGGGTATTGCATTCGCCGCAGGCATGTTGGTAACTTCACTACTTCGCAAGAAATAACCGATGACAGTGCCTGATTTTCACAAAGCACAATTTTCATTGTGTGAGGGAAATCCGTTTCGCCTGACGCCCCCTGGCGCTCAGGCGACGCTTAACGCCGATAGACATTCAAGCGCTAATAAATCAGCAAATTCTACTACTGAGCAAAACTACCCCGACCCTTCCTTCTCAAGCATCATATCTGCGCTTAAAGAAGCATTTTCTCAAAGAAAAGCACAAGGGTTCGCGTTTTTAGAGCTGACTAACAGTGAATTGATGCTCATAAAAAAGAGTATTTTTGTTACGGTATTCGCTTGCTTAGCTGCTTTTGCGGTAGGAACTGTTTGCTGGCTTATCTTAAATATCGCTATTGGCGCTTTTCTTCACAGTATGGGTGTGCATTACGTGATAGTACCGTTAGTGCTATTGGCTATTAATGTGTTAACAGCATTTGGACTATTTAGACTTGCCCAAAACGCGTTTGGGTATATCAGCTTTCACCGGCTTGTACAAACGTGGAGACGAGTTTTCGCTTAGCTACTCCTTGCTACAAACTAATTCATATTTTTTGTCAAAAATAGCGTAAGGTAACCACGATGAACATTTTTTTAAAGGCTAATATGCGTGACATCGCAGAAAAGGAGCATGCTTACTTTTCGCAAAAGCATCATGCAGATGTTGCAGTTACGCAAGCAAAAAGGCAATGTAAGCTATTAATGGGCAAACCCGAGACGCTATTGGGTATTGCTGCATTTGGCGGTTACAAAGGTGCAGTTGATGCTAAGCCTAAAGCAAAACGCAATCAGGCCATGATGGCGCTAGGCAGAACCGCGCTATTGTCATTGTTTCAATGACCTAAATAATCTAAGGAGTACGTGAGATGACCGGAAAACCTACGTCGAAAAGTCGCAAGATGCTTGCTGGTATTGGTATAGCATTTAGTCTTGTAATAGTAGGTTGCTCATCGACGCCAGTCGCTGCGCCTACCCCTTATAAATCGGCAAACACAAAAGCCGGTTATGGATACTCTAGTGAGAAACTTTCGGGCAGCGAATACAAAGTTCTCTTTAAAGCCACAGACAAAACTCCTGCAGATAAAGTTCAGCAATACGCCCTCCATCGCGCTGCACAAATTGCGCAAAAACAGGGGTACATCTATTTATCTATAGTAAAAACTAACGTAGATAAAAAGCCTGTATTGGCACGAGAAATTGTGGCTAATAATGAAAAGCCGGCAGCATTTCAAATTGATAGACAATGCACCATGTCCGGATGTGAAGAAGTGGCACAGCCGATGTCCGTGCCTAATTCCAGTGACGTGGTAAAAACACAGATCAACGATATCTATTTTACCATCGTCGTTAAAATGGCAAATGATATGGCAAGCTTAGGTAAAAACGCCTTTACCGTAGAAGAGGTGCTTGCTGAGCCGCTTGAGACCAAAGGCAGTAATTAAACCGGTAAATACTCGGGCCTTTCCATTTTAGGCATCTAAGCGTCATCTGAGGTGAGGTGAAGCGTATTAGCGCGCTCTATCCACTCTAGGCTCTTGGTTTGCTCGTCTAACGTACCCTTTGCATCTTCTAAGAAGACCTGACAGAAATAGTCTACCGCGGGCAGCTTTTCGCGGTAGCGCTTTAGCTGAACTTCCATTTCTCTCATCGCGTTAGAAAACTCAGAATTTGACTTTGACAGTTCATAATCGCACTTTAAATATGCGCATAAGACATCGGCAGCTTTTGCTAGCGTTACGTGATCGTCATCTTTATTTTGCTCAATTAGCGGAATATATCTAGCCTGTAACTCCTCGGGCAAAGTCTTTATAAGCATTAGCTCAAAGCGACGCTCTAGCTTTTTTATTGCAGCCGTGGTTTCCGGGTCGTGGTATTTAACCGGGCTAGGTATATCACTCATCCCTGCAATTTCACTTCCCTCGTGAAAGATAGCCATTGCCGCAACCCTATCAGGGTTGATGTCTTCGTTAAATACATCGCACGCTATCGCACCGAGCATGTGGGCCACAAAGGAGGCTTCGTATATGTGGGTCGATAACATCTCTTCCTGGAATTGTGCCATAAGCGGCCACCGTTTCACATTGCGAGCGCGCTGCATAAGACCGATAAACGCAGAATGTGTTTCTGCCATAAACTTTTTTCCTTCACTTTCATCTTAGACGTTTCTAACCTATCACCTTAGCAAACACACTGCTAATACCGTAGGTGATCACGAGCCTGTAAAAAATGCATTTTTTCGTGTAATCGTGACTTCCATAATTGGAAACAAACTAAACCAAACATTGGTTAAATTAAAATTTAGTCATATATATCATAAACATACAAACTCGGCACGAAGCTAGCATTATTCATTGTGAAAGTAACGGAAGCAATACGAGGATTTAGTTATGTTAGGTTGGGCAATCACATTTTTTATCATCGCCATTATTGCAGCAGTTTTTGGTTTTGGAGGCATCGCTGGTGCAGCAACAGGTATAGCACAGTTTTTATTCTTTGTGTTTATCGCGCTGCTAGTAATCTCACTTATCGCTAACGCGCTTCGTGGCAGAGCACCAAAAGCCTAAAAGTAACAATTATTTTAGTAGGAAAAAGGAGTAAGGATATGTTTTCATTTAAAAATCTATCAAAAGTACTAGTAGCATCAGCATTCGCTTTATCACTAGCCGCGTGTGGCGATGGTGAAGCAGAAGACGCAGGCGAAGAGCTAGACGAGATGGTTACTGACGCAGGTAACGCCGTTGAAGACGCGTGTGAAGATGTGAAAGAAGGCGTAGAAGCTGAAGATAAAGACTGTTAATCAGCACTTTATCGACAAAGGGCCAGACATATGTCTGGCCCTTTTAGTTTGTGTTAAGGCTAACGGTTACGCCACTTCTTCACCGCCTAACTCCCTGGCTAAATCATCAAGAGTGGACAGTGTGGAATCGAACACGCCTACCACGTAGCGATATTTAACGCTTACGTGATGATCTGACCGCCCAAATTTCACTTTTAGCCCTTCAGCATCAATATGTTTAACCGTATTTAAAAATCGATAAGCGGACATTTCTGTCTCGAATTGATATTCAACCGCGTTTTCCATTTAAGCCACCACCTCTGGGTACGCATCAATAACCGCAATAACCCGTTGCGCCAAGTGTTTGTCCTTTTCACTCAGCACATCTAAAGATAGCCAATCGGCCAAAATATCGGGCGCTGTAGCGGCTTGCCCTTGTTCTAACTTCGCCGTCATCATTTGTAACTGTACGCTGGAACGTATTGATGCATCAGCGGCCGGACTTGGCATATCTGTAGCAACTTCTAACGCCACCGTTAGCCACTGCCTATCGTGCTGACAGCTGGCATGACCATCATATTGCCTAAGAAGGCTTGACCACCGTTTGCCCACTGTTTCAAGTAAGGTCTCTTCATCGCCTTCCTGAACGGTGCCGCCCTCCCCTACGTTAAGAAGAAGTAATGAACTAAGCGCTTGTGCTTTTTGTACCCGAGCTTGAGATTGAGCGCTTTTCGCGAGCGAAACACGTTTTGCTTCTAAGGCTTCTAACTTTCTTTCCACTTTACTGCGTTGTGGTTTAGGTAAATCACGAAGTTGTTCGTTGATTTCGCTTACTATCTCATCGAAAGCCGCGCTGTCACTCTTAATATCGATATTATCGACTTTACTAAGCAACTCATCGACTTGCGCATTAAACGCGTTATTTTGTACTTTTCTCTCAGCCTTAAGTCGCTCGAAAACCGCGTCATTTGCCGCTTTAAACTCTGCCCAAAGCTTACTTTCTTCTCGCTTGCCTGCATGCCCGATTTGCTTCCACTGAGCCTGTAAGCCCTGTGATTTGTCGGCCGCGCTATGCACATCATCTTCCGTAGCAAGTTGCTGAGCCTGTGCAACTAAGGTGCGCTTTTGCGCTTGATTGCCACTTTGCCACTGCTGTATTTTGCTTTGAATTGGCGACGATACCGCTTTCCACTCTTGTTTAAGTGGTTCGTATATTTCGCGCTCAACTTGACCGGCGCTATGCCATTGTTTCGCCGCTTTATCGAACACTTTTACCAACTCTGATTCAGGCGTATTGATGTCTATCGCCTTAACCGTTGCAATGATCGACATACGCTTTTCACGAGCCTGAGCGCGTTGCTCATCAAGCTTGGCATAATGTTCTCGGCAAGGCTCAAACGCTTTTTCAAGGGCTTCGTCAAACTGCTGCTGTAATGCAGCGTCTTCACTATCGTCACTTCCATTACTGGTAGATGAGGGGGTTAACGACAGCCACTGCTTGCGTAAGTATTTAATTGCTTCGCTTCGTGCTTTTATGTTGTCGGCCTGTGTTGAGGCTAGCGCTTTGGCTTCTTCAACCAACGCGGGCTTTCTTGGCGCCGCAAGGTAATCTTGCCAGCCTTCCAAATGCGACACCTCGTCAGCTGTTTTTACAAAACGTTTTTCGACCTGCTTTTTCGCATTACTAGGCAGCGCATGATAGCTTTCGTCAAGCTTAGCAAACTTAGCAATAGCGACGCGGAACTTACCCTGCCCGATAAGGTTATCGATAACGCTAATTTGCTTTCTAACGTGCTTCACTTGCTCACTTTCTTTCGATTTCTTCGCACGCTCGTTAGCGTTCACCCGTTTAGTCGCAGCGTTAAAGCGCTTCATCAACGCTTTTGGAATAGTCGCTAATTCACGGCTTAACACTTGATAATCGTTTCGCGCTTCAATGAAAGCACCGTTAAGGCTGGCCACGTTATTACTTTCTGCTGCTAGACCTTCACTAGCGCTATCTTCGTTCACATCGTTTTGAGAAGCATCAACAATTTTAGCGGCAATATCTTCTAACGTTTGCAGCTTAATAAGCAGCTTTTGCCCGTACTGCTGCTGCATTGAAAACCGCTCTAATTGGTCATTCAACCCGTCCACTTCGCGCTTAATTTCTGCAATACGTTTCTCGTTTGAGTTTTCGCTTCCCATTCGAGAAAGCTGTTCTAACGTCGCTTCTACGCCGCGTACACTTTCGTTGACCGTGGCGACATCGGCAAGCGTAGCCTCACAAAGACGATTATTATATAGCCAAGATACTTGCTCGTTAGCGTATGTTAGCTGTTGCTCGCACAAAGCCTTCGTATTGGCAAGCTGCGCGGCCTGCTGCTTCTCTTCCCACGCCGGACGAATACGTTGTAAATAACGCTCAACCTGTTCAGATATACGGGTGCGTTTTTCGTCATACTCTGCGCGCTCGTCCTGAGTGAGTAAATCAAGTTGCGCAAATAATCCCGTTAACTCGCTGTCGAATTCCCGCTGTTTTTCATCGATGAATTGCACGTCAGACTTATCGAGCAGCGCTTGGTATTTAGACAACACTAACGTAAGCTGTTTTTTAAGCTCCACGGGGCGGCGCTGAGCGTCTTTTATCGCCGCTACTCGCGCATCAATCTGTGCAAGTAACTCGCTATCAGAGACCTTTTTAGCCAGCTTCTGCAACTCGGATATTTTATCTTGAGCATTGATGAGCTGGGTTTGTAAACCCGCACTCGCCCCTTCCAAAAATACGTATTGCGTAAACGAGGGCTTGTCGACTTTTTCGATTAACGCTTTCGCAACACTATCGTCTGATAAAAGCGCGGGGTCTTTTGCTAGCATTTGCGGTAGCATCTGCACCACTAAATCAGCACTGGCCGTTTCGGTTAAAAACGAAAACTTTTCCTGAGATGAGAGCGAGAGGTCGCCTTCCCCTACAAGCGCTTCATTTACCTTTTTTTCAGCGGTTTTCTTTACTCGTGTTTGCTTTGCAATTTGCGACATTTTAAGCCAAAGAACAAAGCTATTAAGCTTTTCAAGAGCAGCCAAACTGACATTACTGTCTTCGTCATTGAAGGCTAATTCGTGAAGAATTGTTTTTTCTTGTGCCTTAACTGGAGAGAGACTTTCAATTGCCTGAATGCGTTTCTCTGGTTTTGGGCTTTGGTGTGAAGGCGTAAATATACGACTAAATATCATCCTGTTTAAACCGCGCTATAGTATTTTTATCATCATGCTCATTACTTAACGAGCGTTTAAAGTCGGCTTTGCTTTTATGAACAATTTCACCGCTTTCCCCTACAGTCATGTGCTCTGAGGACTTTTCAATTTTCGCTTGGTAAAGCATTACGGCCTGCATACTGCTAGCCTTTTGCTCTTCATTAAGTGGCGTACCGTCGGGCCACTTTCCGGTTTCAACTGCTTGACGCAAACGCTCATATATTTCTGGCGTCATGCTGCCTACAAGTGCTTCTATATTCATTTAGGAAAAACGCTTTATATATACAATTCGCGCGCGGTTTACTAAGTACCATACAAAGCCAACCACTGCGCCCAAAATAGCCAGGTTATGTTGCAAGTCGCCAGGGCGCGTTCCGCCCCAGTACATGAATCCAAAACTTGCTACAAAGATCAGCATAGCAAGGAGTGACTGGTTCTGGATACTCTGCAACTTTTTAAATCTTTGTAAGCTTTGCTTTCGCTCGATGTCTTCGGAAGTCGCATCGCCTATCTTAAAACCGCAGTGAGGGCACGTCTGGGCTTTATCAGACGTTTTTTTATTGCACGAAGGACAGTCAACTAATGCCATATGTTGCTCCTATTGATTGGGTGCGAAATGGAAATACTCGCGCTATCTGTGCTGAGCATTTATACGCGGACGGGTATCATACTTAAGTTCAGCACAACAATGAAGTCGATTATGTTGATTAAGCTAACAACCGCAAAACAAAAAATGCGCGGGGTGTTAACTTTTGAACAAAGTACACTTCCGCGCATTTTAACGGGTTGACTTACCGTTTTTGCCTTTGCTCTGTTTCTGACAAAAGCGAGCGATAAGCCTATTTACACTTACTTTTTATGGCGAGCCCAGTAGTCGTTCACGGTCTCTTTCATTTCTTTGCAAAGCAGCATAATACCGAATAAGTTCGGCAGGGTCATAACGACAATTGCCACTGCAGAAAGTGCCCATACTAGAGTCGTATCAGAGAACGCTGCCCATACAAAACCGGCTACGTAAATAACGCGATAAGGCATCACTGAGCGCGGCCCTAAAAGGTATGTCATGGCACGGTCGCCGTAGTAAGACCACGCGATAGCGGTAGAGAAAGCAAACAGCATTAGACCAATAGAAACAATGTATTGACCCGCGTCACCGAAGAAGCCTCGGGTAAACGCAATGGTTGTCAATGCCGCAGAGTGAACCAGCGACTTACCACTTACTTCTAAATTCTCTTTTACCGGCTTACCGTCTACAACTTTTAGCGTACCCGTAAACAGATCTTCACTTCCTACCGCGTACTTAACATCTTCAGCAATTGAGCGCGCGTTAAGTAGTGTGAAACCGTCACTGACTGCGGTGCCGTTAACAACCGTAATAGAGCCGGTGTAAGGCTCAACCACATTGCCTTCAACCTCATTAAGGTAGCCATAAAGTTTATCGACATCCGCTTGATTCGTGTCGTCATATTGGCCGGCAACGAAATACATGTCAGAACGGTCGAATACGTTCTCATGTTTTTCTTTCCATACTCCCGACGACAGGATCACTAAACCTGTCACAGTACAAATAAGAATGGTATCGATGAAAGGTTCAAGCAATGACACCATACCCTCTGACGCTGGTTCTTTTGTTTTTGCTGCAGCGTGTGCAATGGGTGCAGAACCTTGGCCGGCTTCGTTTGAGAATAGACCTCGGTTTACACCTCGGTTAAATGCATAAGCAAGCGAGGCCCCTAAGAACCCTCCCGCTGCCGCAGAGCCAGTGAAAGCATCACCGATAACCGCAGCAAACGACGGCCCGATGTTTTCAAGGTTTGCGAAGATAACCGCGAGTGCACCAATAAGGTAAATCACCGCCATTACCGGCACTACACGAGCAGTAAACGCCGCAATTCGCTGAATACCGCCAAGAATAACCAAGGCCAGAAGAATACCAAGTACACTGCCTACCACCCAAGGTTCAAAGCCAAAAGTCGCTTCGATACTTTGTGCAATGCCGTTACTTTGCGGAAGGTTACCTGTACCGAATGAGCTCACTACCGTGGCAATCGCGAAAGCAACAGCTAGCCACTTCATGTTTAGGCGTCGGTCCATATAGTACATGGGCCCACCCGCCATTGTGCCGTCTTCCGTTTTAACGCGGTACTTGTGCGAAAGGGTTACTTCAACAAATTTCGTTGTCATACCTAAAAAGGCGGTAACCCACATCCAAAATAACGCTGCTGGGCCACCTAAGAAGATAGCAAAGGCCACACCTGAAATATTACCCGTCCCTACGGTGCCAGACAGCGCCGTGGTTAACGCACGAAAATGCGTGGTATCGCCTGGATCACTTTCTTTATCAAACTTACCGGTAACTACTTGCCAGGCGTGTTTGAAAAAACGAATTTGCGGAAACTTGAGATAAACTGTGAAGAAAAGACCTACACCTAACAGCACATAAGGGAACCAGAACGCCCCCCCTAAGAAACCATCGAGCATAGTTAGAAAACCATATAACCCTTCCAAGGTAATTCCCCTTTTTTATTATGTTTAATTATTTTTTGTCTTATTTTAATAACTAAAAGGCCTCTTTTTGTCGAGGCCTTTTTACGGAAGCTTTCACTTCCTGATTCCTATTTTACTGTTTAGCTGCTTTCAGTTTTTTCACAACAGCATTAACACCAATAAGTAAATCTTCGCCTAACTGACGACTGCGCTGTACTGACCAGCCATAAATATCGTCAGGCACATCTGCGTTATCTTTAAACGGCATTTCAACCGTGTAGGCCATGCACTTAAACTTCTCACCCACCGCGTTCGATGCAACGGTAAGGTTAGCTTTGCCTGGCTCGTCTTTATCGTAGCCAAATTCATCCTGGAACTCAGGCGTTGCGTTTAACAGTGCATCTTTAAACGTGTTTTCAAGCATTTTTATGTTGTCGGTGTAGCTAGGGTTACCTTCGGTTCCTGCCACAAAGTTGTACGGCAATGCCTCATCACCGTGCAAATCAAGATACATATCTACACCAATTTCACTCATTGCATTGAGAACGTAAAGCACTTCAGGGCTTTTTTCCACCGATGGTGTCGCCCATTCACGGTTAAGATTGGTACCTACAGCGTTAGTACGTAAATGGCCTCGGGCACTCCCATCTGGGTTCATATTTGGTACTACGTAAAACACGGCATTATCAAGCAACTGTCGCGCCAAGCCATCTTGCTCGTCGAGCAAGCGATATATAATACCTTCAGCACACCACTCGGCCATGGTTTCACCTGGGTGTTGACGGGCCGTTATCCACACTTTTTTCTTTTCTGGCGTTTCTTCACCGATAACAAGTAAAGACATATCGCGGCCGTCTAGGGTAAGGCCTAAAAACTTATGCTCACACAATAAAGACATTTGCGCATCGTGAACAAGGTCTAAATGGCGTTCGTAGCTATAGGGAATGAAATAAGCAAAATACACGCTGGGTTGTTCAAGCGTTAACGAAAATGACAAATTATCACCGTCGAATTCACTTGGAATTCTAAACCACGTTTGGCGGTCGTAAGACGCTAAAACCTTATATCCCTTCCAACCTTCGGGATACGCTGATTTTGCTAGGTTACCAATGGTCATTGTGTGCGTGACAAACGTTTCGCCCACTAGACGAAAATGGAACCACTGCGCAAATTCAGATTGATTGTCGTTAGGAATGGTTAGACGGATATCATCTGGTGATTGTGCGCTAACTACTTCAATGTTACCGCTGTCGAATTGACTGGAAATATGCATAGACTGTCGTTTTCCTCATTATTTGAGCGCTAATTTAGCATAGACGTAAACAAAAATTCCACGCACTCGACGGGTTTTGTACTAACCAAAGTATACAAAATGTTTACACCATTAAAAAACCGACCACTTGGGTCGGTTTTTTATACAATTTAACGCTTAATCGTTATCGCTCGCGCTTATCAAGAGCTTGCCTTCATAAAGGCAGCGTTGGGAAGCTCAATCCTGCCATATCGCGCACCACGCGCAATACTTGACAGCTGTAACCAAACTCATTGTCGTACCACACATACAGTGTCAGACGGCTATCAGCGGCAATGGTCGCTTGCGAGTCAACGACTGAAGCGGCACGTGAGCCCACTAAATCAGTCGATACGATTTCTTTACTCGCCGTGTAATCTATTTGATGCTGCAATTTAGAAAACAGTGCCGTATCACGTAAGAACTCATTAACGGCAATACGATCTACCGACGTCTTAAGGTTCAGGTTTAAAATGGCTAACGATACGTTAGGGGTTGGTACGCGAATAGCGTTGCCCGTTAGCTTGCCATCAAGCTTTGGATACGCTTTCGCCACGGCTTTAGCCGCACCCGTTTCGGTAATTACCATGTTCAGTGGCGCGCTTCGCCCGCGTCGGTCGCCCTTGTGGTAGTTATCGATAAGGTTTTGGTCGTTGGTATAAGAGTGAACCGTTTCAACGTGACCATTTTCAATACCATATTCTTCATCTAGCGCTTTAAGTACCGGCGTAATCGCGTTAGTGGTACAGCTAGCCGCAGAAACGATAGTATCTTCTGGCGTTACTTCTTCATCGTTAACACCGTGAACGATGTTTTTGATGTCGCCTTTACCCGGTGCAGTAAGGATGGCTTTAGCCGCGCCTTTTGCTTTAAGGTGAAGCCCCAGGCCGTCGCGGTCACGCCAGATACCTGTATTATCGACGACAATGGCGTTGTCGATACCGTACTGGGTGTAATCAACCTCATCAGGGCTGTTGGCGTAAATCACTTGAATATAAGAACCGTTGGCTTTAAGCGCGTTGCGCTCGTGGTCAATCGTAATACTGCCGTTAAATGGCCCGTGAACTGAATCGCGGCGAAGCAAGCTTGCGCGTTTTTCTAAATCACCTTCACGGCCACCACGCACTACAATAGCGCGTAAACGAAGCTTGTTGTTTTTTCCCTGACGTTCTATCAGTAAGCGAGCGAGTAAGCGACCTATACGGCCAAAACCATAAAGTACAACGTCTTGCGGTTTCTGGTCGTCCGCTTTGCCTGCAACGTCGTTTAGTTTTTCGTTGAGATAGGCCGTAAGGTCGCTGTTGTCAACCGCAGAACCGTAATGGAAATCGAAAGCAAGTTTGCCGATATCAATTTGAGCAGGCGCCAATTGCATAGCGCTCAACGCTTCCAATATTGGATAACTTTCACGTAGGCGTAATTTGATCCCTTCATGCAAACGCACTTTGCGGTGCGCTTTGATAATATCAATCGCGCTGGCATTGAGTAGCGAGCGTCCATAAACTGAAATTTCAACTGCCTTATTGCGATATAGCTTGCCGATAAGGGGCAACATCATTTCTGCGTATTCCTGACGCTCTTGCCAGCTGCCTTGTAACTCCTGCTCAAACTGTTGATTCATGCTTCTGCCTTCATCGATATTAAATTAACGGTGTTGTCGTTGTTTATAGCTTTGTCCACCATTGATAGTGGGCTACGGCCTATAACAAATCCTAATTACGCGTCAGTTTTTTATTATTTTTAGGGTACACTAGGTGAGTTTTCGTCTGACGGTGACGAGCAGTATCTTAAATAAACAAGCAAGGAAGACCAAATTGTTGATAAGTTTCAAAACCACCATGAAAACTCACACTACGAAGAATTTATTTAGTAAGTTTCCAACAAAAAAGCGCTTATCAGCGATGGGTTTAATATCGGTAGTTGCCCTTAGTGGCTGTGGCGATCTTTTCGAGCCAACGATCAGTGAGATATGTGAATCGCACAGTGAATTATGCCTAGACCTAAGTTTAGATGCCCGCTGCCGGGCCGAACGCGCTGAAATAATACGCATACGGTATTACAATCAAGACCCTGAAAATGATGCGTATAAGTACCCGCTTCTATTAAACTTCGAAGAATACCTAACTTGTGTGGAAGAAGTGCAGCACATTGAACATGTAAAGCGCAAAGGAAAAGAAGCGACCCGGCTTAAAGGCGTGATCACGGCTCAAAGAGAGATTAAACGCCTAAGCAGAGAAACCAAAAACTCCTTAGACCCCTACCTGTCGTACTACCACTGGACTCGCTTCAATGACAAGGCGGCATTTCATCGCTTTGAACGCTACGCGGCAAGTAATCGGGTTACTGATCCTGCACTACTGGTATCCCTAGCGTCTGTCCAAATAAAGACTGACCTACCGCGCACTGTTGAAACGCTGTATCGGGCATTGAGTTTGTATACAGATAGCGACGATATCGATGTCAGCATTTTTTATTCACTGGCCTCAATTGGAATGGACTTAGATAACTATCGACTTGCGTATGTTTGGTACGGCGTTGCCGAAAACTTCGATGAGAGGCTTGATGCAACACAGCGATTACAGCTTGGGGAAAAATACCACCTTCCCACAGAAATCCTAAATAATATTGTTGATGAGATAACCAACCATTTAGAAAGCGCGACCTTTAATGCAGAAACGCTGAAATTACAAAAGCTCTAGTATTTTGAAATTAACTTTCATGATTTTAATGCTAAATAATTAAAAAAACCGCCGTTTATGGGCGGTTTTTTTACAAATTCAAAACAGGCGACACCAACAAGGTTATAATTTAACCAGATGTTTACCTTTAGTTGTTTCTCGCGAAGGCGCGCAAAGGCTTATTCACCCTTTAACCTCAACGTGATCTTCGCCTTTAAACGTCATAGATAGAGAGTTTACGCAATAGCGTTGCCCTGTAGGTGCTGGGCCATCAGGGAAAACATGGCCAAGGTGCGAGCCACATTGCTTACAGAAAATTTCAACGCGGCGCATACCGTGAGACACATCTTCTCTATAATCTACATTTCCATCATCAAGCTGTTTATAGAAAGAAGGCCATCCACAGCCTGCATCAAACTTCGTATCTGAGGGAAACAGCGGGGCCTCACAGCACTTGCATACATACAGCCCATCTCGCTGCTCATCAAGCAATACACCGGTAAACGGACGTTCAGTTCCCGCTTCGCGGCATACATAGTACTCCTGTTCGCTTAATTCAGCTTTCCAATCTTTTTCAGCAATGGATTCGTCTTGTTTTTTATCTGTCGACATAACTTACCTCTTATCATTAAAAAAGGTGTATTTGAGACCAAATACACCTTTTTCCAACTTTCGCATATTGGCTAGGTTTTAGTGACCCTAGCGCTGATTGCAATAATCGTCAGCCGTTACTTTTTGATAGCGGTTTGAGGCCGCGCAGGATCACTCCACTCAATGTGATATTTTTTGCCTGCTGGCTTATCGACACGTTGATAGGTGTGAGCACCAAAATAATCGCGTTGACCTTGCAATAAATTTGCAGGTAATACCGCAGTGCGGTACGAATCGTAATAGCTCAATGCAGACATCATCGCTGGGCATGGCACTCCTGCCAGCGTGGCTTGCGCGATAGACTCGCGCCAGTCTGATTGGTATTGCGTAATTTGCTCGGCAAAGAAGGGGTCCATTAGCAAGTTTGCAAGGTCTTCATTGTTTTCATAGGCCTTGGAAATTGATTGCAAGAACACCGCACGGATAATACAGCCAGCACGCCAGATTTTAGCGATTTCGCCAAACTCTAACGTCCAACCATGTTCTTTGCCCGCCATTGCCATTAGCTGGAAGCCTTGCGCGTAAGCGCATATTTTAGAACAATAAAGCGCTTGTTCTAGCTTGTCGATGATAGCGTTTTTTTGCTCGTCGCTAAACGTGGGGGTATCTGGGCCCGCGAGTACTTTACTTGCGGCAACGCGCTCGTCTTTCAAACTTGAAATACTGCGAGCGAACACTGCTGATGTAATGGTTTGTGCAGGGCTTCCTACTTGTAAAGCGCTCACTGCTGTCCATAGCCCTGTGCCTTTCTGCCCTGCTCTGTCTAGGATAACATCAACAAGGGGCACATGAGTTTCAGGGTCCATCTGCTCTAGTACTTCTGCACTAATTTCCATCAGATAGCTATTTAGCTTACCTTCATTCCATTTGCGAAATACGTCGGCAATGTCGGCAGGTTTCATATTCAGGGCTTCACGCATCACGTGATACGTTTCACAGATCAGCTGCATATCGGCGTATTCAATACCGTTATGCACCATTTTCACATAGTGCCCAGCACCAACTGGCCCGATATACGTTGCACACGGCTCACCTTCTACCACAGGTTGGCCAGGTATATGACTTTCTAAAGGCTTACCTGTTTCAGGATCAACTTTTGCAGCAATGGCGGTAAGCACAGGTTCAATACGTGTCCAAGCATACGGGTTACCCGACGGCATTAAAGAGGGTCCGAATCGCGCGCCGACTTCGCCACCTGAAACCGCAGTAGAGAAGAAAATGAATTTGCCTTTGTATTGCTCTTCACGCGCGACCGAGTCGGTCCATAAGCTATTACCCGTGTCTACAACGATATCATCAGCGTGAATACCGGCATCGATAAGATGATTACACACGTGGTCAACGGGGGCGCCTGCTGGCACAGAGATGATGATAAGATGCGGGGCTTTTAACTTGCTCAAAAGCTCGGTGTAAGAACTGCAGCCTTCCACTCGAGGCTCAGTATTTTCAGCTCTTTCGCTTGCGTCTTTAGCCAGAATAGACTCAACTTTATTTTGATCTAAATCGAAACACGCGACACGATAGCCATGGTCTACTAGGTTCATGGTCAGGTTACTTCCCATTACCCCCAAACCGATAAAACCAATATCACACGACTTGTCATCGTGGGAATTACCACCTTTATTTTGCATAGGAACACCCTCACATTTCAGATGGCTGCGCATGATACCACCTGAAAGAATAAAGAACAGTCAAACCTAATAATTTAGTGCGCACTGGTGTAAATGCCACCAACGGTAAAGGTAATCAGGTTGTGCAGGCGAATTAAGCTTTGTTTAAACCACCTATTTCGCGCTTTTGAATTATGCCTGAACAAAAATAATACAAAGGTAAAGAGTGGGCTACAAAAATTTTCATAACGCCCTTTAAACCTCTCGTTTAGCGCCCGCTTCATCTGCGTTATTATAAAACATACATTCAGTGACGCTGACTACGTTTGTAAAACAGTCTCTCAACCGGAAAAATGCGCAAAGCTAAATAACGTGAGCGATTTGCTTGCTTGTAAAAACACCTTTTGTATACAAATTGAAGGTTGTTCTTCAAGAGAGTTATAGCGCGTATCAAGATGCATCGTCCACCCCCCTTTAGGAAGCACGGAAGGCAAATGAAACCGCACGTCGTTTTCACTGGCATTTACGCATAAAAACCAGTGTTCTGGTTTTTGGTCGCCCACGACACAACCTTTAATTTCAACGCCAAACGCTTTGTTGTGATGCACATTCCAGTCTTCAGATGCTTTATCAGAACCATCCGGCTTATACCAATTGATTTCCTTCACGTTTCGAGACAGCGTGAATGCATCATCATGAAGCTTTAACTCACTTAACAAGGTAGACGACTGACGCAACCGAATAGCGTATTGGCAGAAGCGCAGAAAGTCTTGTTTACGCTTATTCATCTCCCAGTTTAACCAGCTAATAGGGTTATCTTGGCAGTACGCATTATTATTGCCGTTTTGGGTGCGACTTAGCTCATCTCCCCCAAGAATGTGAGGTGTACCTTGAGAAAATATTAGCGTAGCAAAAAGGTTTCGCTTTTGACGTTCGCGCATGGCGATAATCGATTCGTCGTTGGTTTCGCCTTCAACGCCATAGTTTGCCGAGAGGTTATGGCCGTGGCCGTCTCTGTTGTCTTCTAAGTTATCGAGATTATGACGTTCGGCATAGGTCACCATATCGTGTAGCGTAAAACCATCGTGGTAGGTTACGTTATTTACCGAGGTACTAATATGTCGATGGCCTTTGTGGAATATATCTCTGGAGCCCATCAGCCGGGTAGCAAAGTCTGCCGTTACACCGTCATCGCCACGCCAAAAGGCGCGAACCGTATCGCGGTACTTATCGTTCACTTCTAGCCACGGAGATGGAAAATTACCCACTTGATAACCACCTGGGCCAATGTCCCACGGCTCAGCAAGTAAAACCTTATCTCGCAACACTGGATCGCTACTGATTGCGCGTAGCAGTCCTGACTTTTTATTGTACTCCTGCGGCTCTCGGCCCAAGCATACGGCTAAATCAAACCTAAAGCCATCAACCCCAATGACCGAAACCCAATGGCGCATCGCATCAAGAATAAGGCCCATCATAAAAGGTTGTGCGGTGTTTATCGTATTGCCACAGCCTGAATGGTTGGAATACACCAGCTCACCGGTTTTAGTCTGCTCAAGTAAATACGCTTGATACGGGCAAAACCCTTTATACGATAAAATAGGGCCGCCATCGCCTGCCTCTGCCGTGTGGTTAAATACCACATCGACGATGACTTCAAGCCCCGCGCTGTGATAAGCATCAACCATCTCCTTTAACTCGGCCAAGGCATCTGACACACCGTAGCGAGGTTCAGGCGCGAAAAAGTTTACCGGATTATAACCCCAGTAATTCGTTAATCCCTTATCGGTGACGAAGGGTTCTGGCATAAATGAACACAGCGGCATAAATTGCACTGTTGTAATACCCAGCGCTTTAAGGTGTTTAATAACGCTTGAATGCGCTGCCCCGATAAATTTCCCCCTGTGCTCTTTAGGAACATCAGGGTGAAGCTTGGTAAGCCCTTTAACGTGAGCCTCATACACAACCCGTTTGTGTTTAGGGATGACTGGTGCACTGGCGTGACTGATAGCGTAATCACTGTCGTCGATGACAATACACTTGGGGATCATAAATTGAGAGTCATGCTTGTATCGTCGCGCGTCCCACTTTATTGCACGGCTTATTTTTTTCGCATAGGGATCTATCAGCAATTTGTCTGTAGGTACTGAGTGCAAACCAGCTTCATTGCGCTCAACTCGGTAACCATAGTACTGCCCGGCGCTTAAGCCAGTAAACAGACCATGCCACACATCGCCTGTTTTTTCGGGTAACGGGAACTCTTCTAGCGCTTCTTCTGTATCACTATTAAAGAAGCACAACACCACCGCTTTTGCATCGGGGGCATAAACAGCAAAATTACAGCCTTCTTGTGTAATTGTGGCGCCAAGAGGGAACGCTTTTCCCATTCCACTTTGTTTAATTGGCGCAGCGTTTTGTATCTCTTTCACAGCGTTCTCGACTTATTATTTAGCTAAGCTCATTCACTCAAATCGGCAACGTAAAACACCGTAGCAAGTGGCGGTAAGGTTATCTCTGCTGAATGTGTACGATCATTCCACGGAATAAGTTGTGCGGTCGTGTTGGCAACGACTTTATAGTTGCTACCCCAGTAAACCCCATCGTCGGTGTTCAGCGCCAGCGTCAACGTGCAGGCTTCATCCACACCAATTCTAAAGTTCTTGCGCGGAACAGGCGTAAAGTTAGACACCACGTAGACTTTTTGCTTTGCATCTTTTGAAGTGCGAACAAACGACACAACGCTTTGATCCGCATTGCTGTGATCAATCCACGCAAAACCCGCCGGGTCATGATCTTGTTCATAAAGGGCTGGGGTGGAGGTGTACAAATGGTTTAACGCCTTATACAGCGCTTGAATACCTGCGTGCTTTTCGAAGTCAAGCAAGTGCCAGTCTAAGCTGCTATCGTGATTCCATTCCCGTGCTTGCGCCAGTTCGTTACCCATGAAGTTAAGCTTCTTGCCTGGATGGCCATACATGAAACCTGCGTAACAGCGCAAATTAGCGGCTTGTTGCCACTCATCGCCCGGCATCTTATGTAGCATGCTGCCTTTACCATGTACGACTTCATCATGGGAAATGGGTAAAACAAAATTTTCATCAAAGGCATAAACCATGCTAAACGTGATATCACCGTGGTGGTAATTCCGATATGCAGGGTCTTTTGCAATGTAGTGCAGCGAGTCGTGCATCCAGCCCATGTTCCATTTAAAGCCAAAGCCTAAGCCACCGTCGAAAACAGGGCGAGATACTTTGGGAAATGACGTGGACTCTTCCGCTATAGTCATAGCGTCTGGGAAATGCTTGTATACTTCCTCGTTCATCCATTTAAGCAGGCTTATCGCTTCGTAATTTTCATTACCGCCGTCAACGTTCGGGATCCACTCGCCTTCGTTGCGGGAGTAATCTAAATAAAGCATAGACGCTACCGCATCAACCCGAAGTCCGTCCACGTGAAACTTGTCAAGCCAGTAAAGAGCATTGGCAACTAAAAATTGACGAACGGTATCTTTGCCAAAGTCATAGATGCATGAGTTCCAATCTGGGTGCCAGCCTTTACGAGGGTCTTCATATTCATACACACACGAACCGTCAAACCTTGCCAGACCGTGTCCATCTTCAGGAAAATGAGCAGGTACCCAATCGATGATAACGCCCACGCCGGCTTGGTGACATTTATCGACAAAGTATTTGAAGTCATCTGGATTGCCAAACCGACTGGTAGGCGCGAACATACCAACCGGTTGGTATCCCCACGAGCCGTCGAAAGGAAACTCTGATATTGGTAGCAGTTCCACATGGGTGTAGCCCATATCGCTAACGTAACCAATCAAATCATCGGCAAGTTCTTTATAGGTAAGATACCGCGCCTCTGTAGCAGCGTCAGGTCGTTTCCATGAGCCTAAGTGAACCTCATAAATGCTCATAGGGCTGGTGTATTTATCCCCTTTGCGATTTTCCATCCAATCACTATCGCTCCACTGATAGGAACGGTGATTATAAATTTTCGACGCATGAGAAGGATACTGCTCAGCACAGAATCCTAAGGGGTCAGCTTTATGCGGTAAATCATGACCATTGGCGTCTTTGATATGGTATTTATAGCGTTCGCCTTCAGTGAGCTCGGGTACGAAGAGCACCCAATACCCCATCGACGTTTTCTCCATCGGATGAGTACGTCCGTCCCACTGGTTGAAATCGCCAATGAGTGATACTGCGCTTGCATTTGGCGCAAATACACAAAACCTCACGCCACTTACCGTATTGCCCTGTGGTGTAGAGATATCAATTAACTGCGCACCCGCTTGTTCGTACAAATTTGCTGGCGTGCTATCGATATAATGTACGGCATGGTAAGCCTGTTCAGTAAATTGATAAGGGTCGATATAACCATTATCCCCTCTCCCCTTATTAGCGACTACGCGGTAAATTTCACCGTTGTACTCAGTGGGAAGTGACGCTTCAAATAAGCCATTCGCATTGTCCGATTTAATAACTCGATCAGCTAGCGCAGAATTCTCCCATTTTATCGTTACTTCGCTGGCGTCAGGACACCAAACACGAAGCATCGCACCTTGTTGGCTGGCAATGACGCCAAGATGAGAAAATGGTTGGGAACATGTTACTTGTTCGAACTGCTGCGCTAAATGCATTCGCTACTCCTAGTAAAAACCCGCATGGCAGCGGGTTGAATTGAGAGCTTAATCACGTATTTATGTGTTTAAGCTCTATCAAAAGCACCCTTGTGGTACTTTATCTTACTCGATTAAGTTAACTAGGCAACTGCCTATTAACATTTTTTTAATAGTGAAAGCTTAACCTTGGCTGGCTTGCTTTCTTGCATGAGTAAGTTTAGATGCTAATTCGTTTATATCATGTCTTTCGAACATCGACTCGATATTCTCTGTCAGCTTTCTACGCCAGTTAGGATATTCGTCAAAAGTACCAGGGATATTAACTGGCTTGTCCATTTCCAGCCAGTCTTCTAATTGAAGACTGAGCAGAGCACTAGAGCCCCCTGCCATGTGTACCTGCATCCCGTTGTTTAATTCACGGTTCATACCCGTAAAATTAACATCGTGACTGATACTATCGCTAATTGAACCATGCCCGTGCAAGGTATCTAGAATAGCCTGTTTATTTTTGTGACGGTCTGTATACAAGGTTTGCAGGATTTCTTCTGTTGGATACAGCCCAATCTCTTTGCCTAATTCTAAATCTAAACAATGCCAGTACCCGATAAGTGTGGGCATATCGTGAGTGGTTAACGTCGACATCGACTGAACCGGATAGTGACTAGGCGAGAAGAAACCGCCGTCTTCGGCTTGCTCAAAGAAGAAAACGCGATACGAATACACGCCATTTTCAGCAAGCTTACTGCGAATCTCTTCAGGTACTGTGCCTAGGTCCTCGCCAATTACAAGGCTTTGGTTACGATGACTTTCTAGCGCAAGAATGCCTAACAAATCATCTACCGGATAGTAAACATAACCGCCTTCTTTTGCATCGTCACCCTTAACGACCCACCATAATCGCAGAAGCGCCATTACGTGGTCGATTCGTAGCGAACCTGATGACGCCATGTTAGAAGCAAACAAGTCGATAATGGGCTGATAGCCTTGTTCATATAATTTGCGCGGGTCCATTGGTGGAAGACCCCAGTTTTGACCAAGGGGGCCTAAAATATCTGGTGGCGCGCCTACACTGGCATCAGTACAGTAAAGGTCTTTATTGCCCCAAATCTCCGCGCTTCCCTCGCTAACACCTACCGCTAGGTCGCGATACAAGCCAATGGTCATGCCAGCATCACTGGCTTTGTTGCTCGCCTGCTCTAGCTGTTGCGCAGCAATCCATTGTAAGAATAAGTAAAATTTCACTTCGTGTTCGTTGGCGCGCTTAAATTTAGCGACGGCTGGGTTGTGATAATCTTTAAACTCTTCTGGGAATACAGGCCACCCCCAACTTTCTTTCCCCTCACCCTTAAGGTGAGATTGCAGCGCATCATACACCGCAAGCATATCTAAACTTTCACCGCCTGCTTCAACAAACGCTTTGAATGCTTTGTTTTGCTTTGTGTTCTTACGAAGGTATTTGGCTTCATACACTTCAAATACAGCCTTAAGCGCGGCTAATTTAATATGTGCTACGGCTTCGTAGTCCACATGCTCTACATTGCGTGCATGCTCTAAAGTAGCGGTAAACTCGTCATCGTTCACTATTGTTTGCACTGATGTGTCGTCGTAGCCTTCAATCGACGTAACGTCGATGTACAGGTAATTTAACCAGCGGCGAGAACTTGGACCATAAGGAGAGCATGCATTTGGGTTCGCTGGGTATAAGGCGTGAATAGGATTTAAGCCAATAAAGTCTGCTCCAACGCCCGCTGCTTTTTCAATAAGTTGAGAAAGGTCCGAGAAGTCACCAATCCCCCAGTTATTTTCACTACGCACACAATATAACTGTACGCTTAGGCCCCATATTTTCTTGCCTTCTTTAATTTCATTCGGCGTGTAGCAGGCTTCTGGTGCAACAATAATGCGAGAGCGGGCAAATTCATCGTCATCGGCACTTAGTGCGACATCGTGATATCCCAAAGGCAAATCTAAAGGTAGCGTTACAACGTATTCATGAAATTCAACATCATCAATATGCGCCATGGTTGTCATTTCTTGGTCAACCGGCGTGAATTCATGAGTAAGCACGTTACCCGCTTCACAGGTAACAGTTAGGGTGTGTACATCGTTTACCAACTCAATAGGTAAGCGCACCGCTAGATTGATCTCTTGAGTGTTGCGAACCACCTGAACAGGATTAAGTGGCGACAACCACACCGACTTTATATCTTGTGTAATTTGTGACTGAATTTTTTCGTCACTGCTGGTGTCATAGCCAAGTGTATTGAGCAGTTTCGCTTTGCTTGATTCTGCGATGGTTGCTGGTTTTCCCCATGCGTCTACGTATTGGGTTTCTATTCCCCGCATTTCAACCAGTTGTTGCAGAAGTTGTTGTGTCATGGTGTGTCATTCCTGTTATTCGGTGAAAGACGCAAAGGCTGAAGCAGCAAGATACGTCTACATACAAATTTTTAACATTATTCTAGAAACAAGGGCTTCGCGATATCTGAATACGATTGCAATAGCATTAATTCGTAATTTTGCAACACTTTGGCAATTTATTTTGCTAATTATGGCATTTTGATCCATACTTTACGTAATTTATTTTCATTTTATTTAAACAATCGGGGTACGTTATGACAATTCGCATCGGTATCAATGGTTTTGGCCGTATTGGTCGCCTAGTAATGCGTGCAGCAGCAGAGCGCAACGACATCGAAGTTGTAGCTATTAACGACTTGCTAGACACAGACTACATTGCTTATCTATTGAAATACGACTCGACTCACGGTTTATTTGACGGTGAAGTAACAGTAGATAACAATAACCTAGTTGTAAACGGTAAAACTATCCGTATTACTTCAGAAAGAGATCCAGCGGCACTTAAGTGGAATGAAGTTGACGTGGACGTTGTTGTTGAATCGACTGGTTTGTTCCTAACAAAAGAAACAGCAGCTAAGCATATCGAAGCGGGCGCGAAGAAAGTAGTAATGTCTGCGCCTTCTAAAGATGATACGCCGATGTTTGTTATGGGCGTTAACCAGGACAGCTACGCTGGCGAAACTATCGTTTCTAATGCGTCGTGCACCACTAACTGCCTTGCACCACTAGCGAAAGTACTAAACGACAAGTTTGGTATTGTTGATGGTCTTATGACAACGGTTCACGCTACTACAGCAACACAGAAAACGGTAGATGGCCCTTCTATGAAAGATTGGCGCGGTGGCCGCGGTGCGGGTCAAAACATCATTCCATCATCAACGGGTGCAGCAAAAGCAGTAGGTAAAGTAATTCCTGAGCTTAATGGCAAACTAACAGGCATGGCTTTCCGCGTACCTACGCCAAACGTTTCAGTGGTTGACCTTACTGTTAACCTAGCAAAAGCGGCGAGCTACGATGAAATCTGCGCGGCGATGAAAGACGCATCAGAAGGCGAGCTTAAAGGTATCATGGGCTACACCGAAGACGCTGTTGTATCGAATGACTTTGTAGGCGATGCACGTACGTCAGTATTCGATGCTACAGCCGGTATCGCGCTAACAGACACTTTCGTTAAGTTAGTGTCTTGGTACGACAACGAATGGGGCTACTCAAACAAGGTTCTAGACCTTGTAGCGCACATTTCTAAATAATTAATAAAATTTAGATCAAATAGTTAAACTATTTGCTTTAAAGTTGAGTTAATCTAAAGGTGTAAACACTGCGTTTGCACCTTTTTTGTTTTAAGTGGTCTTAGTCATTACTAAAACTTAAAAAAAGCGATACTTATACTTGGGTTATTTGCTATTTAGTTTTAATTCGCCCAAGGGCTTTCCCGTCGCTTTTTCTTTGCCTGTTTCTTTATTCGTCCAAGGAGGGCTTATGCCACCCGTTAGTTCAGTCTCTGTTAGCGAGTCTAATGGACTTACCTTTTTAGATGTCGATAACGCATTAGCCACGGCGCGAATAAGCCTGTTTGGCGGCCATATCTTGTCTTATGTACCTAAAAGCGATGATAAAGAACGCCTTTGGGTCAGCCCTCACGCCTATTTAAACGGAGAGCGGCCAATTCGCGGCGGTATTCCCGTTTGCTGGCCGTGGTTCAGTGACGACCACGGGCGCGAAAAAGGTGCCCTTCCCTCCCATGGCTTTTTAAGAACCCAAGTGTGGAAGTTGATTGATTCAAAAGACGATGATAACGGCACAACCATCGAATTGTCACCAAGCTTTACACGGGCAGATGGCTTTGAAAATGAGTGTAACGTGTCCATGGTGATCAAGGTGGGCAATACAATGGACGTCTCTTTAATTACTGAAAATACCGGCGTGGCACCTTTCGAATTTAACTGTGCGCTTCACACTTATTTCCATGTTGACCATATTCAACATACGCTAATTAGTGGTATTGAAGGCCAGTACAAAGATAAACTGGATAACTGGGCGTTAAAAGCAACACCCACCCCTTACGCCATTACCGGTGAAACTGACCGCATTCACTTAGCGCCAATCAAAACGGCCGACATTGAAGTGGACGGTAATGCTTTTACTCAAGTCGTTTCTGAGGGTAATGACTCACTTGTAGTATGGAACCCATGGCAAAGTGCCGCCTCTATTTCAGACATGGACCCGTTTGGTTACAAGCATATGCTGTGCGTAGAGACATCATTAACGCAAGGGAAAACGTTAGCACCTAGCGAGTGCCACACGCTGAAACAAACTATCGTTCCACGACAAGCCAACGTCTAAAGTTTGCGTATACAAGTGTTCGGCTATAGATAGTTTGGGTTGGTAAAATAACGTTTTATACGTTCTTAATAGCTAAAAAGAAAAAACCTGCCGCAAGGCAGGTTTTTTTAAAATGTCGAAGCAATACTTGGTTTATTGCTTAGCACCAGCAACGGCTTCTTTAGCCAGTTGAGTGATACGCGCCCAGTCACCTGACTCGATTGCATCGTCAGGTGCTAACCACGAACCACCTACGCACTTCACGTTTTTAAGCGCTAGGTAATCGTTGTAGTTGTTCGGACCAATACCGCCTGTTGGGCAGAATGTCACATCAGGGAAAGGGCCACTGATAGACTTAATCGCCTTTACGCCACCTGATGCTTCTGCAGGGAAGAATTTCATGTGAGTATAACCCGCATCTTTACCCTTCATCAGGTCAGACGTTGAAGAAATACCCGGAATGAGAGGAATATCCGCATCCATACCCGCTTTAAGCAGGTCTGCAGTCATTCCCGGGCTGATAGCAAACTTAGCACCGGCTTCAACAACAGCTTTTAGCTGTTGTGCATTAGTTACCGTACCTGCACCGATTAAAGAATCAGGCACTTCATCGGCAATTCGCTTAATCACGTCAATGGCCGCTGGTGTACGTAAGGTTACTTCTAGCACTTTGATACCACCTTCCATTAGCGCTTTCGCCAGAGGTACCGCTTTTTCTACGTCATTGATAACCAACACAGGTACAACTGGGCCGGCCGCAAAAATTTCCTCTGGAGAGGTTTTCCATTTCGATGTCATAATTTAGCTCGCTGTATTTTGATTCAGATATGCAGCCGCACCTAATAGACCATGATCAGGCTCTGCAATTAAAAAGGTGGGAATGTCTTTCACGTAATGCTTCATTTGCCCCTTTGCTTCAAAACGCGCTCTAAAGTCACTGTTTTGAATAAACTCAGGGAAACGGTTGGCAATGCCACCACCAATGAAGATACCGCCTGTTGTCGCCATATTAAGGGCTAGATTACCGGCAAAGCTTCCCATTATGCGACAGAACTGCGTTAAAGTGGCTTCTGCTATCTTGCAGGTTCCGTTTAGTGCAGCTTCGGTGATTTGCGCTGGCTCAGTAAATGCTACCGGTGCAGACGCATCGTTAGCTAACGCGGTATAGATGTTGTGTAAACCACGGCCAGACATGACTTCTTCAGCAGACGCTCGGCCTAGTGTTGTTTGTAGATGACGCCATACCACTACGTCAGTCTCATCAACGGGAGCAAAATCGACATGACCGCCCTCACCATCCAGGGTTTGCCAGCCTGACGAGGTCATGGTGATGTGCTCAACACCTAATCCCGTCCCAGGCCCGAAAACAGCAATATTGCCATTTTCTTTCGCTATGCCTTCACCAATTTGAACGACTTGGTCTTCGCCTAATACAGGCAAGGAGTGCGCTACCGCAGTAAAGTCGTTTATCACAAATAGTGCGTCTAGCTTAAGCTGAGTGCGCAAGGCATTTTGTGAAAATGCCCAGCTGTGATTGGTCATTTCGACCTGATCGCCAAGTACCGGACAAGCTATGGCAATACAACCTTGAGTAAAGTTGTGTTGCGGCATGTCAGCAAAGTATTGCCCTATAGCTAAATCAATGCTGGCAAAGTCGTTACACATGTATTTTTTAATGTCGGCGACACCTGAGTCGGTTACTCTCGCAACACGAATGTTAGTTCCGCCAACATCAGCCACAAACTTCTGGCTCATTACGCTTGCTCCTGCGTGTAAAACAGTGAACACGCACCTTCTTCAGCGCCAGTTAGAATGGCTCGCATACCTGCAAACATTTCGCGTCCCATACCAACATGGTGTTTAGCCAAGCTAGCAGGCGCAGCTTCACGATCAGCTAGCGTTTCTTCATCGACATGTAAGGTAAGCGCACCAGTTTCTGTGTTTAGCTCTATAATGTCGCCCTCGTGCACTTTAGCAAGTAGGCCGCCCTTATACGCTTCTGGAGTCACGTGGATTGCAGCTGGTACCTTACCTGACGCACCAGACATTCGTCCGTCTGTAACAAGCGCAACCTTAAAGCCACGATCTTGCAGCACGCCTAGCGGAGGCGTCAAGCGGTGAAGCTCTGGCATACCAATCGCTGATGGGCCTTGGAAGCGAACAACAACAATGCAGTCTTTATCTAGCTTGCCAGATTTAAACGCGTCATCCAGTTCAAACTGATCTTCAAAAACAACCGCAGGCGCTTTAATAGTGCAATGTGGTGTAGGTAGCGCTGACGTTTTGATTACGCCTCGGCCAAGGTTACCGTCAAGCACGCTTAAACCACCATCAGGTTTGAACGGTTGCTCTACCGTTGCGAGTACTTCTTTATCGAGTGATTCAGTTGGGCCATCGCGCCATTCTAGTTCACCGTCTTTAAGCACAGGCTCTTTGGTGTAGAAATCTAAGCCTTCACCCACAATCGTTTTTACATCGTTGTGAAGAAGTCCAGCATCAAGCAGCTGTTTGATAAGCAGTGCCATACCGCCCGCAGCCACAAAGTGGTTAATGTCTGCAGAGCCGTTAGGATAAATACGGGTAAGCAAAGGAACAGCGTTTGAAATATCTGAGAAGTCATCCCAGTTCACGATATAGCCAGCGGCACGAGCAACAGCAATAAGGTGCATCGTGTGGTTAGTTGAACCACCTGTAGCTAATAGACCAACAAGGCCATTTACAATCGCTTTAGCATCGACAATATGACCGATTGGCGTGTAGTTATCGCCAAGATCTGTTAGGCGCGTTGCTTGAACAGCAGCGGCTTTTGTTAGTGCATCACGTAACGGCGTGCCTGGGTTAACAAATGAAGAGCCAGGTAAGTGCAAGCCCATCATTTCAACCACTAACTGGTTAGAGTTCGCGGTACCGTAAAAAGTACAGGTCCCTGCAGAGTGATAAGACTGAGACTCTGCTTCAAGTAGTGCATCACGGCCTACTTTGCCTTCTGCAAATTCTTGGCGAACCCGCGCTTTCTCTTTGTTTGGTAAACCCGATGGCATTGGGCCGGCTGGCACAAATACTGTTGGTAGGTGACCAAAGGTAAGTGCCCCCATTAGTAGACCAGGTACGATTTTATCGCAAATACCTAGCATCAATGTGCTATCAAACATGTTGTGCGAAAGTGCGATAGCCGCGCCTTGAGCAATGTTGTCACGACTCATTAGGCTCAAGTCCATACCAGACTGACCTTGGGTAACACCATCACACATTGCAGGCACACCACCCGCGAACTGAGCAACACTGCCTACTTCTTTCACGGCGTCTTTAATAAGCGCAGGGTAAGTTTCGTAAGGCTGGTGCGCAGAAAGCATATCGTTGTATGCAGACACAATAGCCACGTTGGCTTTTGTCATTGAGCGAAGATCGGATTTTTCACTCGTCCCACAGGCAGCAAAGCCATGGGCAAGGTTACCACATGACAACACGCCACGATGAGGCCCCTGACGACGTGCTTCTTCGATTTTTTCTAAGTACGCTTTACGCGTCTCTTTACTACGCTCGATAATTCGTTGCGTAACTTCAGCAATTTTTGGATTCATGTTTGTCTCCTATGGCGCCCACATCAAGGTAACCGGCGCTCGGTTAACAACGGCTGTGATGGGCTTTTGCGCTTCGGTGGCATTGTCAATAGCGTCAAGCAATACTTGCTTCTTCTTTTCGCCCGTTAAATGCAAAAAGATATTTCGACTATTAAGTAACGCAGGCAGCGTTAATGAAATACGTTGATGAGGTGCTGTTGTAGGTTGAACAGCAATGCAGGTTCTGCCGCTGCTCATATCTAAACCGTCAAGTACTTGCTCAGAACAAGGGAAAAGCGATGCAGTGTGACCGTCTTCCCCCATGCCAAGAATTAATGCATCAAAAGGCTGCGACATACTAGCTAAGTTAGACTCAGCAGCATTCACGCCTTCGTTTGCATCATCAGCATCGCTTTTAAGTTCGATAAAACGTGCTGCTGCGGCTTTATTTTGAATTAAGTTATTTTTTACTAAGCTGGTATTGCTGGCCTCATGACCTTCTTCTACCCAGCGTTCGTCGGCAAGCGTTACATCAACCTTATCCCACTCAAGTTCGGTTTCGCTTAGCTGCTTGAAAAGCGCAAGGGGCGTACGACCGCCACTCACGATAAGCGATGCACGACCACGAGTTTTTATCCCTGTTTTTAAAATACTCACCAAGTCTTGCGCAAAGGCGTCGGTAAGTGCGTCAGGTGTTTCAAATGATAGAGTTGTTAATGCCATATTATTTCTTCTTCCCTGTTTTACTTTCGTACCAGCTGCGATTCTCTCTAGCTAAAAGGCCAATAGAGTCAACCGGACCCCATGTGCCTGCTTGATAAGGCTCTGGTGGCTCGCTTGATTGCTTCCACGCTTCGAGGATTGAATCTACCCATGTCCAAGCCTGTTCAATTTCATCCCGGCGTACGAATAGCGCCTGATTACCTAGCATAACTTCAAGCAGCAGTTTCTCATACGCATCAGGAATGCGCTCATCGGCAAACGCCTCAGAGAAGCTTAGGTTAAGCTTAGATTTTTGAAGATCCATAGAGCCTGAACTGGTTAAGCCAGGTACTTTGTTCATTACGGTGATTTCAACACCTTCGTCAGGCTGCAAGCGAATAACCAGTTTATTCGGCGGAAGGTTTTTAAAGCTATCGCCAAATAAGTTGTGCGGCTGACGCTTGAAGTAAATAACAACTTCACTCACCTTGGTTGGCATACGTTTACCTGTGCGTAGGTAAAACGGCACACCCGCCCAACGCCAGTTGTCGATCTCGGCTTTAATCGCAATAAAGGTTTCTGTTTTACTTTGCGTATTGGCACCTTCTTCTTCAAGGTACCCAGGTACTTCCTCGCCCTTCACAAAGCCAGAGGTGTACTGACCGCGAACCGTGCTTTCGTTAATATTGAACGAATTGATAGGACGCAGCGCCTTAAGCACTTTCAGCTTTTCGTCACGAATGCTGTCAGCGTCAAGCGTAGTTGGCGGCTCCATTGCTACCAAGCTCAAGATTTGAAGTAAGTGGTTTTGAACCATGTCTCGCATTTGACCTGCGTCATCAAAGTAACCCCAGCGACCTTCAATACCCACTGATTCAGCGACTGAAATTTGAACATGGTCAATACAGTTATGATCCCAGTTTGTCGCGAAAATAGAGTTTGCGAAACGCAGTGACACTAGGTTAAGAACGGTCTCTTTACCTAGGTAATGGTCTATACGATAAATTTGTTTTTCATCGAAGTACTCAGCCACTTGCTCGTTGATAACTTTTGACGATTCCAAATCGTGACCGATTGGCTTTTCAAGTACAACGCGTACGCTTGAATCGATAATTTTGCAGCTGTGCAGACCACGGCATATATCGCCGTATATAGCAGGTGGTGTTGCTAAGTAACACACCATGGTGCGGTTTGGGTCAACATGGTCGTCGAGAACACAGTAGCTATCAACATCTTTCATGTCGACGCAGGCATAATGCAAGCGAGCTTTCATGCGCTCCCAAGTTTCTTCACACAGGTTCTTTTCGCCAAACTTAACCAGGTTAGCGTGCACTTCATCTATATACGTATCCAGCTCCATCTCTTGACGCGCAACACCAACAATGGTGGTGTCTGGGTGCATCAAGTTCGCTTTCTCAAGCTGATATAAAGAAGGCAATAACTTGCGTCGTGAAAGATCTCCCAGCGTACCAAAAAGCACAAAATCACAGGGTTCGTAGGAATTATCCAATACCATATTCGTCGACCTTTTAAATGTATGTGTTCGCGGTGTATTGTACAGTTATTTACAACACCAACGACTATTTTTACCGTATAGTTAACACCAAATGTAGTAAAATTACAACTTGAACCAACTATAGGATCTGATTCTTTACAGTTTCCCTAAGTTTATCTGCATTTACCCTGTTATAAACAACAAAAATTGTCAAAAAATTACATTTTTCTTGTCACAGTCGTCACATTGGGTACTATTACCCCTGTACCTTACAATAAACTGTGCCAACTAATTGCTATATATGTATGAACATTTTAGAAAAAATTACACAAAATCAAGCCGCGTTCAGTAAATCAGAGAAGAAGGTAGCAGAAGTAATTCTCGCTAACCCTCAAACTGCCATTCACTCTAGTATAGCAACCCTCGCTAAGATGTCGGATGTTAGTGAACCGACCGTAAATCGATTCTGCCGAAGACTCGACACAAAAGGGTTTCCGGACTTTAAATTACATTTAGCGCAGAGCCTAGCTAACGGCACGCCTTATGTTAACCGACACGTTGATGAAAACGACAGTCCAGACGAATATACAAATAAAATATTCGAATCGACTATGGCATCGCTGGAAGTAGCGCGCCAGTCGGTTGATGTTAATGTCGTCAATCGCGTTGTCGACTTGCTTACCCAAGCACAGAAAATCTCTTTCTTTGGGCTTGGCGCATCAGCGTCAGTTGCTCACGATGCACTTAATAAGTTTTTCCGCTTCAACGTACCTGTTGTTTACTTTGAAGACATTCTGATGCAGCGAATGAGCTGCATGAACTGCTCAGCCGGCGACGTAGTTGTACTTATTAGTCACACGGGACGCACAAAAAGTTTGGTCGAGATTGCCCAGATAGCGCGCATGAACGACGCCACCGTTGTGGGCATTACTTCTGCGGAAAGCCCTTTAGCGCAAGAGTGCAGCTATGTGCTATCTCTAGAGGTGCCTGAAGACACGGACATGTACATGCCGATGGCATCACGCATTGCCCAGCTGACGCTTATCGACGTGCTGGCAACAGGCTTTACCCTGCGTCGTGGTAATAAATTCAGAGAAAACCTAAAGCGCGTGAAAGACACACTGCGTGGATCTCGCTACGAAAAGCGTGGCGATTAGCGTTAGCCCTAACTGATCATTGTAGGTTTTATCACCGTACAAATAACGGGCTTATAAATATAACGAAAACGCCTAACTGGTCGAGCCAGTTGGGCGTTTTTCTTTATTTCATTCACATTTTTGTCAAATTAAACTATTATTCTGTAATAAAATTACGTAAAGCGATTACAGGCGTGTCGTTAAGAAGCACTGCCTATCACTCTTTGTCTTTTCTAACTTAGAAACAGCGACGGAATCACATGACCAGAAGAACGAAAATTCTTGCCACCCTAGGACCTTCAACCGACTCTTTAGAAAAAATTCAGGCGTTAATAGCCGCTGGCGCAAATACGGTGCGCATGAATTTTTCGCACGGCCAGGCTGAAGATCACATCGAGCGTGCAAAGCGCGTGCGCGAGGCTGCGAAGAACTTAGGAAAGTATGTAGCAATATTAGGTGACCTGCAGGGCCCTAAAATTCGTGTTGCACGCTTTGCTGAAGGTGCTGTTCGTTTGGAGGTAGGTGCGAAGTTCATTCTCGACGCTGAGCTAGGGCGAGACGAAGGCGATATTAACCAGGTAGGCATCGACTATAAAGCCCTACCTGATGATGTCTCTGCGGGTGATATCTTGCTTCTGGACGATGGTCGCATTCAATTAAGAGTAACCGGTGTTGAAGGTCGTAAGGTACTTACCGAAGTAACGGTAGGTGGTAAACTTTCAAACAATAAAGGCATTAACCGTCAGGGCGGCGGCCTCTCTGCCGACGCGCTTACCGAAAAAGATAAAGAAGACATTAAAACGGCCGCTAAAATTGGCGTTGACTATCTAGCGGTATCGTTTCCGCGTAGCGGAGCAGACCTAAACTACGCACGGGAGCTTGCAGAAGCTGCAGGTTGCTACGCAAAAATTTGTGCAAAGGTTGAACGTGCTGAAACCGTAGCTTCTGACGAAGCCATGGACGATATTATCGTAGCCTCTGATGCTGTAATGGTAGCTCGCGGTGATTTGGGTGTAGAAATTGGAGACGCAGAACTTGTTGGCGTTCAGAAAAAACTTATCGCCCGTTCACGTCAGTTAAATAAAGTGGTTATTACTGCGACCCAGATGATGGAGTCGATGATCGATAGCCCTATGCCGACACGTGCAGAGGTGATGGATGTGGCAAACGCAGTGCTAGATGGCACAGACGCCGTCATGCTTTCTGCCGAAACCGCTGCGGGTAACTTTCCTATTGAGACTGTTGCTGCAATGGCCCGTGTTTGTGAAGGCGCGGAAACTCACCCAAGCGTGAAGATTTCTAAACACCGCATGGATCAGCAGTTCTCATCAACGAGCGAGTCAATTGCACTGTCTGCGGTATACGCGGCAAACCACCTTTCAAGCGTTAAAGCGATTGTAGGCTTAACGGAAAGCGGCACTACGCCAACCTTAATGTCGCGCATTACTACGTCGCTTCCTATCATTGCGATGTCTCGTCACGAATCAACACTTAATACTATGGCACTTTGCCGCGGCGTTAAGCCTGTTTACTTTGACTCATCAAACAGTGAGCCGGGTAAACTGAAGTACGACGTCATTGCGTCGCTAAAAGAGAAAGGGTTAGTCAAAAGCGGCGACAGCATCATCTTAACCTACGGTGATGAGATGGAAAAAGTGGGCGCAACGAACACATTGAAAATTGTTGAAGTGGAATAAAATCACTCGGGTATTAAAGCGAAGCAAATGCTTCGCTTTTTTTTGCCTAAAATCTGCGGATACTTCAGCACACGCCAAAAAATAAGCAATCGGGCGTTTTTATTCTTTAATATAAAGCGCCAAAACCGCTACATATATACCTAACTGATAATCAGTCAGAGCGATAATAACAAGGATAAGCATGAACAGTATTAAAAACATTTTCCGTTACTCGATAAAGGTAATCACACTAGCGTTAATGCTTACAGGCGTAGTGTGGGGAAACACGACTGTACAAGCTGCAATGAAGAGTACAGAGGTAAGCTCCCAAGTGGTACCTTTACAACCTATTATGATACAAGGCCCTATGCCCATAGAAGCGGAATATTTCGCCGCGCTTTTAGACAATGTAAACATTGAGTATTCGGGCAATGCCGTATTCTACCGAGGTACATTAGACGGCTACCCTATCGTCGTGGCGAAAACCGGCAAAGGACTTGAAAATACGGCAGCCGCCACAGCAATAGGTATAGAAAGATACCGTCCACGTCTTATCATTAACCAAGGCACATCAGGTGGCCATGACCCAGATCTAAACGTAGGCGATATAGTCCTTGGCGAACGCAGCGTGAACGCATCAAACTTTAAAACCCAAAAACTTGCTAAGGGTGAAGGTTCAAAGCCATTTCAATGGCTACCTATGGATCTTATGGCCTCAGAGAAAAGTGCTGGTGAAGGCAGTAGCGCGAAAGACGCTGAAAAGCTACGCTTCTACCTTGGTGATAAAACTCTGATTGCGCTGGCTTCATCACTTTCTTCGTCATATAAACGGGGTAAGGTTGTGACAGGTACTATTGGCAGCGGCAACTTTTGGAATAACGAGATAGACAGAATAGCTTGGTTACACAAAAACATGGGCACTAGTGTTGAAGAGATGGAAACGTCTGCAGCCGCACAAATTGCCCATGCATACCACACACCGTTTTTAGGTATCCGCGTGTTATCAAATAATATTACTAATCACGGTGAATACGACCCCACTACAGCGAAAGATTGCCAAGCGTTTGTCGCTGAGGTGGTAAAAGCGTACATCAAGTCGTTAAATCAAATAAACTAGATGCCTAATTTCGGAATGGAAAAGGCCCCTTGCTAGGGGCCTCTCGTTAAATTGCTTGGGCGGTATAAATTTCCGCTTCTTTCGAAACATCGTTTGCGTACTGCATTAGATGATGACTTAAGATGTTGTCAGCGCGCTCGACAAACTCATCTCGCTTAAACTTCCACCCGCGCAAGTCAGCTTGTTTTGCTTGGGCAATATAAAAGTCTAAACGGGTTTTTCTTAGTAGGTGCGCTTTGTTCTTCAAGTCGAATTCGACTAATGAAAACCTTCTCTCAACTTTCTGTATATCAGCGTGAAGGGGGCGCTCTACGTCATCGGCCGTTGCTTGGCTTACAGACAGTTTCCCCTGCCCTAACACACCAACTACAACAATAAGTGCAGAAACTACAATACCTGAATATATCCACTTTAATAAGTTCATGTCTCACTCCTTGAACCAATTTTAAACTGCGTTGCTTTTTACCGAGTACCCATGCATTCATTAAGGCGCTCTTTTTAGCTATGCGTTTATTCACATCGCTTTTCGCAGGTTGAAATTCATTGTCTAGCTGCGACTAATACTCAAAGTAAAGCAGCTTTCATACCATATAAATTTATCATTAGAATCAATAGGATATGAAAATTTAACCACTACACCAAAACCTGTAGAAGGAACTTTCTACACGCTTTAAGAGAAAATTTACCCTGTCTATTCTGCATATTGTTTAAGTAACAACTACTGACCGAAACATACTAAAGAAGATATAGCGTTTTGCGCATATTTGGTATTACCAAAAAGTTTACTTTTTAGGCACAACGACCTATCCACATTAGTCATTAGTAGGAAAATAGCCGAACGTAATACAGCTGATATCATCAACCTACAGGGAATAACTCCACTCGCCCCCCTTGAAAATACAAAGTTAACAACATTTTGAAATTGGTTTACATTAGTGATAAATTGGCTTTACACATAAAAAGTAAAACTCAAATTTGGCCTTACCAAAATTATAAACATTAGTATAGCTGAATAAGGTAAGCCCCTGCCCAACAAGAGGTTTCAATGTATCGCTTTAAAGGAAAATCTAAGCCCCCTACGTTATGGAAATATGCAGCCCCCCTATGGGTCACACTCACGTTTGCATTTTCTAACACGAGTATAAGTGCGGAGTTAAAACCCGCAGACAAATTCAATTTAAGTGAGTGGAAAATTACACTGCCTACCGATAATGATGGAAACGGCAAAGTCGATGAAGTGTCGGTAAAGAATATTCAAAAACTCAGTCATCCAGACTTCTTTTTTCTAGATGATGAGGGAAATATGGTGTTTGCTGCGCCTAATAAAGCGCTTACCACACAAAATTCATCTAATACCCGTAGCGAACTTCGACACATGCTTCGCGGTTCTAACACGCGTATAAAAACTCACTCCCCCAAGAATAACTTTACCGTCGCTAGCAACCCTATTTCAGACCGCTTTGCGCAAGTAGGCGGAAAATTAAACGCCACGCTTAAAGTGCAGCACGTTGCTACCAGGGCAAAATATCCCGACAAAGCGCCGGCTTTTTCAGTGGTAGTGGGCCAAATACACGCCAGTAAATGGAAGAAAAAGGTCAAAGGATTTGGTTGGGGTAATGAACCACTCAAGATTTATTATAAAAAGTGGCCACAGCATGAAACAGGGTCTGTATTCTGGACTTACGAGCGCAACTTGCCCAAGAATGATAAAAACCGTACTGATATTGCTTATCCAGTTTGGGGAAATTTATGGACCGACCCCGAAAACCCGGGTAGCGAGGGTATTAAACTTAACGAGAGCTTTAGTTATGAAGTGAACGTTCACGGTGATGTGATGTACCTAAGCTTCAAATCAGACGGACACAAAACCGTTAATTATGCTATTAATCTTGCCAATGGCGTAAATGCCTATGGTGAGTTGGATCAGCACGATCACCCTTACGGCTATACGCTAGATTGGAATTATTTTAAAGCGGGCGCTTATAACCAATGCAGTACTAAAGATGATGACGGCTTTTGGTACGCTGCATGTATGGGTACAGGAAACTGGGAAGAAGATAAGAAAAATGGTGACTATGTTCAGGTCGCGTTTTCCCACTTAACGGTAGGTGAAAGCAGCGAACCTACTGAAACCTTCAAAGCTAACCTTGTCACGCAAAGACCTGTGGCGAAAAGCGACAATGTTAAGATTGGCGCTACGCTAAACAAAAAAGAAGCGATATCCATAGATGCTATTCCCACTTCCGCGTTAACGGCGATAAAAATTGTTGCTCCTAACTTTGCGGTACAAGAAGTTGAGAAAGAATACAAACACGATCATGTATATCTTGATGTTGAAGGTAAAGACGCTAACGGAAATGAAATAGAATTCGATATGCTGCAAGATGGCGAGCAGTGGAAAATTGTTGAAGTGCAGCGGGATATGACTATGGAAGATTTACCTTCCGCTGTAAAAACACTTATCAAGAAGCAGGAAAACTCTGATCAAGTTAGGCGTATCATCGAAAGTAAGCAATACGGCACTGACATTACGATTTATGAATTTTATCTTGTGGCAGAAAATGGCACTGAATCCCGTAAAGAAATTAAATCTGAAAATGGTGAAGTTGTCTTGTTGGATGAAGAGTGGAAACATTAGTCATGTCGATGTGCTAACCATTCTACTTTACTTACGTTAGGCAAGAAAAAAGGGGCGGATGCCCCTTTTTCATTAAGTCGATTAAAGAAACCTTTAATTCATTGCAGTTTCAGTAACAACACGTAGGTCACTCTCTACGTCTTTAACATCAGAAGCATTTTTAGCAATTTCCACTGCTAGGTCACGCTCAGCGTCGGAATCAACTTCGCCAGTCAGTGTTACTACACCGTTTTCTACGTCAACATCTATGTCAAAGCCTGAAATATCGGTATCCATCAAAAGGCGAGTCTTAATTACTGTAGCAATCTTGGCGTCAGTTAATTCACTTGTGCCTTCATCTACAGTGTCTTCCATATCGTCAGACATCTCTTGGTGCATATCGTTATCAGCAACAACGGTAAGCTTATTGTCTACAGAAGTTACACCGTCGATGTTAGTTACCAACTCTTCAGCTAATTTTTTATCGACAGAGTTTTCAACCTTACCTGTAAGAACGACATTGCCGTCTTTAACGTCTGTATTAATGTCAAAAGAGTCAAGGTTGCCGTTAAATAACAGCGTCGCCTCGGCTTTACCGTCTATCCATGCGTCTTTGGCACCTTTTTCCCATTTATTATCTGTGTCCATATCACCTGCATACGCAGCAGTAGTTAAAGATGTGGCAACAATCATAGAAAGTATTGAACGTTTCATAACATTTCTCCTTTGTCGAAACTCGAACTTATCAATGCCAGAACCTTGCCAACAAAATAACATATTGAAATAATTGCTTTTTATTGATTATTCGCCTGCATACTCTACCCCACTGATTGCAAACTTTGCCTTAGGTCGAGAATTTTTTACTTGATGATTTTGCCGTTATCAAAGGTGGTCTGATTGTTAAATAGGTAGTTGAGTAGGTAGTTGAGTAGCTAGTTAAGTTGATCGATGAGTTAATGCTTGAATAATGTAACGAGCAAGCAAAGTACAACGAAGTACAACAAGGAAGATTAAACTGATTTAACAAAATCCGCGTAATGATAGCTGGCATAGCTTCGATACTTCAATTAACTAAGGTATCGAACACTTTTCTTAATATATCGCTATTGTCTGCAGCCAACTCTGATGCAGATTAAAGACAAGTAAGACACTTAATTTTTAAATCAAGGACGCCCAAAAGATGGATATTGCGCTCATTATCGCATCGCTACTCTTTATAATAGTCAGCTTTACCCCGTTACTTCCTTCTTCCCATTGGTTAGTTAGAGTGTGGGAATTTCCGCGTCTTCAAATTTCCGTTATTATAGGTTTCCTGCTTATATGCCACGTAGTTAATTGGCCTTCTTCCAATATTCCTTTGTTCGTTAACGCATTCGCCGTAGGTGGCTTAACAATAAGCCTTGTTTACCAAATTATCTGGATTATTCCCTACACGCCGTTTTACAAGCGTGAAGTTACTAGAATAAAAAACGCGAAACCACAAGACACCCTCAGCGTGTTGTCTAGCAACGTGTATATGCCCAACAATGATTTTCGTAAACTTATTGAGCATGTTAGAAATAAGCAGCCTGATTTTTTGGTTACGCTAGAATCCAACGAAAAATGGCAAAAAGGGATTAGCGAAATTGAATCGGAATACCCTTATCGAAAATTTTGTGCGTTAGAAAACCTCTATGGTATGCACTTGTACAGTAAGATCCCTTTTGAAGAGGCCGCATTGAACTTCTTGATTGAAGATGATGTACCGTCAATGAAAGTGAAAATAAAGCACAAAGGTAAAGATGCGTTACTCTATTTTCTTCATCCGAAACCGCCTAGCCCTACAGAAAATACTTACGCGAAGCCGCGGGACATTGAGTTAACGGTAGTGGGTGAAGAAATAGCTAAAACAGAAGGGCCGATAATTGTAGCGGGCGACCTTAATGACGTAGCCTGGTCTCCTACCACCCGTAAATTTAAAAAAATTAGCGGGCTATTAGACCCAAGAGAGGGGCGTGGCTTTTATAATACATTCCACGCTAAGTACCCGTTAGTAAAATGGCCCCTTGACCATGTATTTCACTCTAGGCACTTTGCGCTCGTTCATATTGAAAAATTAGAGGGCATTGGCTCTGACCATTACCCTTTATACACGGAGCTCGCGTTTATTGAACAGTAAACCTATCAGCGCGAACCAAACTATTGTTTGTTTTTAGTGAGAGCCTCTGTGTTCTACACACCACATTAGGCTTTCGCATGCGTCTTCGCGCTTTTTAAAATGCGCTAAGCCGATAAGCTTCCCTTCTCTGGGCCAAACAGCTTGGTCAAGTACCTTTTGCTCTTCCTCTGACAGCTGCTCAGTGTCTAAAACAATCTCTATTGCTTTCTTGTTTGGCTTGATAAGCGTTGGATTCGCCGCCTTAACAAGCGAAGACTTCACACAAATATACTCGCGCTTAACCGGATCGCGTACCACGCCAATCAAGTCGTCATCGCAAATAATAGCTGGCCACCCCTCTGATATTCGGCTTTGACCGAACATAATAAGCGTGAAAGCAACGAGCACAAAAAGCGTTAGGCCGATAAATTGTGTACTTAAATCTGGCGCGACACTAATGATGACGCCGACAACAGCGGCAAAAAATATCCAGCCACCAAACACTCGACGCATTGCGTTAGGAGAAATACCCGATATGACATCCACGACTTTAAGCGATTGCTTGTCGTACTGCCTTATAATTACAGACGATTGTGATTCCACAGCCTTTGTCCACCACAGAAAAAGAAATACCTAAATTAATACGTTACAAGTAAGGCTGAAGATTTACCTACACTCAGGCCGAACAACTCTTAGAAAAGAACCTCAAGTTTTTCGATAAACAACGTGTTTAATGATACATGTAGGGATATTTAAATTGTTGAATTGTAATGCTTAAACCTACTATCAAAGCATAGCAAAATAAGAGGCAGGGGCAAAGCTATTGCGTTTGCTTTGTAAATTTTTCTCCTTCTTTGCACCTATTGCTCGCTTGCGCGAGTAACCAATAGCGAAATTGCCACAAAAAATAAAAATAAATTAGAATTTTCAGTAACTTAAATATTGGGAACGCACCTTGCTTACTACGAAAGTATAACGTGCAAGGTGCACCGTTGAAGCTAATAAGCATTCGCAGGGCTATCAAAGGAGGTTGAGTATGCGTTCGCCAGTAAGTGCAGTAACTATTGTTAAAAGTAGAACCGAGAAGCTTTGCAATTTAATTTCGCAACTGGAGCAGTGCTCTCCGACGCCTGACGAGCTTGTACTCGTTTGGATGGCCCCACCGTCAGACCTTTCGCTGATTAAAAGCGATAAATTCGACATCGTGCACAAGTTTACAACGCAAGGCGAATTACCTATTGCGAAAGCGCGAAACAAAGGTATGCAAGCAGCTAAACATGCAAACCTCGCATATCTAAACGTTGATGCCGTGATTTCGCCATCATTATTTAGAGATGGTTTGCAGGCTTTAAAGGACAATTCAGTAGTTTTTACTTCAGTAGTCTTTTTACCCAGTGAACGCTGCAATAAGCCTTATTCAGACATTTCAAAAAATGAACAGCAAATTGGTTATCTAGCGAGTAACGATGAAACGTTGCCGGAAGATGATAACAACGAAATACCTTCGAGAGAAAAGGAAAACCATCATGGAAAGTTTAGTGACGATAGTATTTGTTCTACAGTGTTTTTTATTCGTAAGGCAGACTTTCAGAAAACCGGCGGCTTCGATGAAGGCTACGCGGGTTTCGGACTAAACGACGAAGACTTTTTTACCAATTGTCGAGCGTTAGGATATTCACTCGAGCAATTACCTACCCGCACGTTTGCGCCGCAGCGCCCTAACTATCAATGTCCGGTAAATCATTTGTTGGACTTTGTGCATAACGCCCAGCGTTTTTATTCGAAATGGGGCTTTTACCCTTGCGAAAATGTGCTTAATGCCTATGCAGAAGAAGGCTATATCAACGCAGACTTTAAAGCGAATGGTGTGAAGATAGTTCAGCTTCCTGAACATGAAGACGAGGCGGCTATAACCCCCTCTGTAGGTACTTTAAGCCCTAGTTCTAACGCTAATACAGTCGCATTCACCTCTTTTCATTCGCCGGCTAAAAACCAAGAGGTTTTAAGCACAACGGCGTGAACACGTAGGAAAGGAGATATGGAATGTCTATAGTAAAGCCGGACTTAGAAGCCCGTTTTCTCTCCTTCGTGGGGGAAGATAAGTTTCCCTGCGTAGGGGCTAAAAGCGCGCTTACTAAGCAACAAATTCATATAAATCAGTATGATGATTTTCGCTGTGATTCCAACGAAACTGACATTTTGGTGTCCATCCACAAATTCGTAGAAACGTTTACGTTAAAGCGCGATATGTACTCTTCACTTGTTGTTACCTTTGAGCAGCCTGATACGATTAGCGAGAGCGAATTTGATAAAGTGCTCTGGGAAAAACTACAACGCCTGCATGAAGTGGATGCCTGTTTAAAGTCTTGGGATAGTAAAGTTTCAAGCGATCCACACAGTGCGCAATTTAGTTTAAGTTTAGGCGGAAAAGGTTTTTTCGTTATCGGCTTACACCCAAATGCGTCGCGTAAAAGTCGACGCTTTTCCAACCCCGCTATTGTATTTAACTTACACGAACAGTTTGAGCTATTGCGAGATCAAAAGCGCTTTGAAGCATTCAGAGATCATATTAGAAAGCGCGACGTCGCCTATTGCGGCAGCAAAAACACGTTGTTAGCAAACCACGGCGATAGCTCTGAAGTTTACCAGTACAGTGGAAAGAAACATTCTGAAAATTGGGAATGCCCGTTTAAACAGGTAAAACATCAAACTTCATAAAAAACAAAAAGGTCCAGTATGAGACAAACAATTCAGCCAAGAAGCGGTACAGCATTTACGATTAAAAAAGGTGAACTGCTGAAAGTTATCGATCCAGAAGGAGAACAAGTTGCCGACCTTTATGCCTTTAACGAGCATGATAAAGAAGAGTTTATTTCTTCGGGTCGAAGCCTAGATTACAACGAAAGTATTCAATTTAAAAAAAGCAGCAAACTTTATTCAAATCGAAGTAATGTGATGTTTGAAATTGTAGAGGACACGGTAGAGGATCACGATTTCCTTTTAACCCCTTGCAGCGTTGACACGTTCAAACACTTTTACCCAGATGAAGCGCCTGTGCCAGGCTGTCACGGCAACCTTGTTGCAGCGTTCTCAGAGTTCGATATTCCTGAACATCATGTGTGTACTACCTTCAATACGTTTATGAATGTAGAGGTAGACAGTGCAGGGAAAATTGCCGTGTTACCACCGAAAAGTAAAGCTGGCGACTATACCGTATTTGAAGCGAAAATGGATATGATTGTAGGTCTTACCGCATGCTCAGCCGGTGAATCGAACAACTTCAGGTATAAGCCTATCCAATTTGAAATTTTGCCCGCGAACACACTTTAGTTCACGAGCAAACGCTCATTTTTAGACTGAACTTTAAGCGCTATCGCGTTTCTGCGATAGCGCTAGGCGCTTCAGCTTGCCAGTTAAGGCGCATATCCCACTTAAAACGGCGTTCAGGCTTAAGCGGGGGCTGCTCTGCATCTATCGTGCTGAGTACATTCGTCGCTTCAGTGAGCGTTGCGTCACGACCAAACAAATAGCTTTGCTCTTTCACGATAGTTAAATAGGCTTTATTAAGTGCATAAGCGCGCTCTGGTGAAGGCGTAATGATGTCGTACACTGATTTGGCACGCTGTACTTCTTCGACTTTAACCATGCCTTTTTCATCAAACCATTTAGCAAGCATCTCGCCGTTTTGACGGAATTCATCACCACCACCGACCCGCTCCATATACGTCAAGAACTCACCTTTTTCTTCATTGATATTCGGCACGTCTTCAATTTCTTTAAGGTTAATGTAACCCCACCCTGCTTGGCCTGGTACTTTTCGAGCAAAGGAGAAAGTTTGGTCGAAGGTAGAGCCCACGGTCTTGTGACAGCCATTACAAAACGCGAGTTCTTGGTCGTGTTGGGCCCGAAGCTCGCCCTGTTCGTTTTCGATGAAACCATTGATGGTCCAGCCAAAGCCATTATCAATGCCTTTTTCACCTAAATAACGGGTTTGAGGCAGCTTCTCAAAGTGCTTATCTTTTGCCTCTGCATAATAAGCTGAAGCGAGGCTCTCACGGCTTCTAAACATGTGCTTTTTCATGTAGCGTACTTCTTTCATACGCGGTGCATTGTATATAGTGCCATCTTCATCGACACCGATATAGCGCACGGTATGTAAGAATTCTGTGCCTTCAGGGTAAAGCATATGGGCGAGCGGAACTGCTCTTGCATCGCCAACATAATGAGAGGAACGGGCAATTTCAGTCACTGATTTTGTGAGCTTACCGTCTTGGTTTACGTCAATGTTCAGTACTAATTCATTGAACGGCGCTACAGTTAATGTATCAAGCTCTTTAAGCGCCATTTCAACCAAGCTTAGGTTCAATGAATAGATAGCCTTGTTGTACTCGCCATTTAGCGTTTGAAAGTCATCAGGAAGCCTGATCATGGCGTCGCCTGTCGAACCATTCGTCGGCCAAAACGTACTTGGGAAAGGCTTGTAATTGTAAGACACCCACCCGCTTCCATCTTTCGCGAAGCCGTCTTTATCGAACGCGTTGTCAGCAGAACTGAGGTTTTCGATGCGCATATAATCAGGCATGACATCTTTTTCTAACGACGCCGTATAATTATCTTCTTTTACATATTTTTTGATCGTTGCGTCGTCAATATTGGCAATAAGCGACGTACGGTCAATAAACAGGTTCTTCCAGCTATTCGTTAACCCCACATCGGAAAATTCATAATTACCCTGTAGCGTACCATCACCCATTTGATTAGGGCGCTTTTCCAAGGCATCGTAACTTTGGTGGCACGCATAGCACGGGTTGTTAACCCCGTCGGTCTTGGTATAGCACTGGGGAGGGATCACAGATTCAGGGTTATACACTTCATTATGCTCAATATACGCAAGAGCGGGAATATCGTCCCCTTCTCGGTATGGGTAGGAATGTGCGCTATCGGCGTCTGTTTGGACCGATGAAGGCCCTTCTCCATTGGCAGAGTAAGTACTTGCGCTTACTCCAGTATTTGATTGATTGCTTAAATCAGCACTTGTGCTTTCAGTGCATCCTGCACTGATAAGTAGTGAAAGCAGAATGCCTGCACTTGGAATTATTTTTAGTATTTTCATAATCGTCACAACGGAAAAAAGCCGGGCGCGTAAACACCCGGCGTATTTTAAATTAAAAAGAAAACTTACTTATCTGCTGGTTCATACATCCACAGCGTGTTGTTTTCTTGGAAACCGTCTTCACCGATAAGAATACGGCCGTCGTTCATGACTACAACGTTATCTGGTTGAGAAAGCTGCTCAACGTCACAACGCTCTGCACCAGTTAGGCTTGAGCGGTACGTACCACCCATTACCACAGGCTCAATACGCGTAATGTTATAGCCTGCTTCAAGCTTAGCGCGGTATACACCACCGCAGTCTTTTACCCGGGCAGATAGCTGCATGTCGCCTTCACCGTCAACCATCGTGTTGTCGATATCTGCAATACCGATATACAGGTAAGCATTTTCCACGACTTCACCTTCAATGGTATCAACACCTTCTACCGCTTCTTTTGCGCGCTTCTGGTTAATAGAGATACCTTCCAGCTTTCTCCACTCTGCCGTCGCTCCTTTAAGTCGCGCTGCTGCACGGCTTTCAAGGAAAGCAACGCGGTTATCCATTGGCTCTCCCGCAGTTACGCTTGAACCACCCTCTTCTACTGTGGGGTAAGTCGCATCGCCGTCTGCCCATGCTTGAACGTCAGCCATGGTGATATACGAGCTTTGGCCGTCCACGTAGTCGTCCGTTCCAATACCGTTGTATTCGTCAATCCACGCGCGAATTGTCATATTATCGCCGCTTGCCAATTCAACCCACTCAACAGCGAAGCCCGTTGTCGCTGGGTCGTTTTGACCCGCATCTTGGGTAAGTTTAGCGCCGTAAAGCGTACCTGCTGATAAGTCTTCTGCTGTGTCTGCTACAAATTTGAACAGCACGCCGCCAGTATCATCTTGTGAAAGATAAACCGTTTTTCCATCGGGCATCACCGTTGAGTTTTCATGCTCGTAGCGACCCATGGCAAAATGCTTAACAATTACTGGCTCGTCGGCAAGCGGATCGGTCACCTCTGCGATATAACCGTAGTTGTATGGGTTTGGCGCATCAGGCGCGGTCATCTGCCACATACGACCTAAGCGAGCGTCAGTTGATACCGCTTCAGGATTGTTCCAGCTAGGTGATGTGGTTGAATCTACAGAAGAGTTAACGACCCACTCCTCCGAGGTAAGTGGCGTGCCCCAAGGCGACATAGAACCGAAGCAATTTGCCGCAGTGCCCCATACTGGCGAAAAGTCTAGCATCATGGCTTCTGTAACTTCCCACATGCCAAATTCATCTTTTACTACCTTCATGCGGCTCATCCCACCGGGAAGCTCTTCCCAGTTAGAAAAAAGGTAACCCTCACCTTCTGCTGTTGAAATGAAGCCATTGAAGTCTGGCATATCGTTTTCAAGCACTAACTCTTCACCATCAAGGGTGTAGATGTGGCCAAGGCCTTCAGGTAGATCTGTACCAAAAGTGTCGCCTGTTTGGCCGAGTACCTGGTATTGACCAATGGCAGAAACCACCAACTCTTTTTCTTCGTCAGAGCTAGGTACTGGAGAGTTGGGTAAAGTAACGGGTAAATTGTTGAAATTTGCGCCTGCTAACACTCCTACCGTACCCGTGTTGATTGGCATTTCGTTTACACTTGTTGTTGCCGCATTCGTGCCCGATGGGTGTTGTACGTTAAAAAACAAATCGCCTTCGTCAGTAAGAAAAATACCCGTTACTTCTGCGCCAAGGGGCACCGTAGCAATACGGGTAAGCGTTCCCGCAGTATCGCCTTCTGGGCCTTGTTCGCCCACAGGGCCTTGTTCGCCTACTGGGCCTTGCTCACCTGCTGGGCCTTGAGCGCCTTGTGCGCCGTCTTCACCGTCATCACCTTCTAGTGAACAGGCTGATATACCTACTGTTACCGCTAATGCAATCGCTGAATACTTAATCCCACGAAGAGTTTCGCTTTTCATTATGGTTCCTTGCTCATATTTGTTTTCTATTTTGAGTGGAGGAAAGCAGAAGACTTACCTCTGTAAACGGTCTTAGCGGCCAAAAGTGTGGATGACATTTGTGACACTTCAGTGACATAGTCTTGACACGAAAATGACGATTTGTTGACAACCCGATAGAAAAATAGAAAATCGTGAAGAAAAATGCCTTTGCAGCCAGCGAGGTTACTGAGGTTATTGAATAACCATTCAATAAAGCTGAACCATTCGGTCAGTTTGTGAATTTTTTGTTGCTAACCGATATATACCGCTTATGCTAAGTGAATAGAAGGTACGGCTAATGTTAAACGGGCCGCGCACAGCGCCAAGGCCCGTAATATATTATTGTGCTATGGATTTAGTAAACCGCCACTAGAGGGTCGCTAAACATTTTAAGCTTGTTGACTAAGTAAGTTTCGAAGGCATCCGCTGTTTTTACATCGCTACTACGTTTAGGCCAAACAGCAAGTATTTTATAATCTAAAGCGGTCAATGGTTTAAATGAAACAAGATGGTCGTATTCACCTTCAAACACCTCTTCAACCTGATCTAAACGGTAAAAAAGTGCCAAGCCCAAGTTATCGTTTTCCGTCAATATACTTTGGCTTCCCCATGTGGCTACTACGCCCCACTCGCCCTGTTGTGATTTAATTACCTGCATACCATCGTGCGCGACCAAACCAGCCACAATGTTATCCGAAGGCTCTGACACTGAAACACTAATATGGGTTGTCGGGTCGAACGCATCAATACGATAACGTGTAGTAACGTCGACACTGTCAGTTTTTTCATCCGTTGATGACCATCCCTCGTAAATCACATCAAATTCAGCCCGTAATTGCGTATTTGAGACTAACTTGTAGTGAGTCTTGTCGACATACTGAAAATGCATTACGCCGGCTTCTGTTTGTCTTCCCAGTGCACCCACACCCAGTGACTTCCCTACCTTAAGTGCGTCGCCCCCCCATGCTGACAAGCTGTGGTAGCTGTCGTAGCCGTCTTGCCCAACGCCGGGTAAAACTACATTGTCGTTAGTTTTTACAAATACATCGATTGCGTTACGCCAATCCAGGTAAAGGCGATAGCCCATTCTATCTGACTCCCAGCCCGGTCCTTCATAGCGTAAAAAGTAAGAATGATCGGTTAATTGAGAAGGCGATGTAAAAGCGGTCACTTCCTCAAACGAGAAGCTATCCGCGCTATAGGCAGAGTCTTGCCACTCTCCCCCCGTTCTTATTGACAGCTCAGCGTGAGCTCTATCTTGAGTGTAGGCATTTGAGGCTTCTTCAGGTGCAACAATGACTAACGATTCGCTGCTTCCTGGCGCTACAGAGACCGCGCCTAGTAATACCTGTCGCCCTTCGCTATCTTTTACCCATTCTGACGCATGGTGCTTTAATTTCCAACCTGTATATTGCTCGGGCAGAGGCAGTTCGAAAACTTGCTCACCGCTACCTCCGCCTGATGCATTTTTAACCTCAACGACCAACGGTGTATTTTTTTCACTTTGTGAACAACTTGCCAAAAAAGGCACCAAAATTAAACCTATCTTACTAAAATTATTCATGTTTATGCTTTCCCTCACCGATTAACCTGGTTAACTAATTAACGATATTTTTAAACAATATATTGACAATTGCCACCGGTGGCAATTATTTTAAATTTTGTTAACGAGATTTTTCAATTTAGTATGTCGATGAAAATCGGCGCGCACGATGAACCATTAAGTAAAAGGTAAATTACATGGTCAACTTTAGCCTAGAAGGTAAAACTGCATTAGTGACCGGAGCGAGCCGGGGCATTGGTCAAGCACTCGCGATTGCGCTAGCCACTTCTGGTGCCTTTGTAATTTGTGCCAGTTCACGTTCAGGTGGGTGTGATGAAACCCTTCGTAAAATAAAAAACGAGGGCGGTCATGGGACGGCGTTAAATGCCGACCTCTCCGATGCAGACGCAGCAGTCAAGCTTGCTGAGGACGCGTTAGCCGTTAGAGGTCACATAGACATTCTTCTCAATAATGGTGGCACTATTTTTAGAGCACCCGCTGCTGAGTTTCCGTTTAACGAATGGAGAAATGTACTTGCCGTTAATATCGACTCTGCATTCCTACTCTGTCAAGCCATCGGTAAAAAAATGGTAGAACGAGGTCACGGTAAAATTATCAATATCGCATCGATGTTGAGCTATACAGGGGGCATCACCGTTCCCGCCTACACCGCGAGTAAACATGCAATCGCTGGCCTTACAAAAGCGCTAGCAAATGAGTGGGGACAGTACAACGTCCAGGTGAATGCGATTGCGCCTGGCTACATCAGAACGGATAACACCCAAGCCCTGCAAGATGATGAAACTCGCAGTGCAGAAATTTGTGCCCGCATTCCTGCCAACCGATGGGGAGAAAGCGAGGACTTAGCCGGCGCAGCTGTCTTCCTTGCTAGCAGCGCAAGTAACTATGTAAACGGCCATACTCTAGCCGTCGACGGCGGCTTTTTAGCCCGATAATTCAGAAATTAAGGAAGTTACTATGACGAATGAAATAGATACGCGATACGCCATCGGCCGTAAAGAGGCCAACGCTTATAATACTCAGGAATTACGCGATGCTTTTTTAGTCGATACGTTAATGACCCCAGACAAAGTAGTTTGGATTTATACACACTATGAACGCTTCATGCTAGGTAGCGCTGTTCCTACTACTTCTGCACTGACGTTAGATACCGTTGAAGCTCAACTTAAGATGCCGTTTTTCACAGCTCGCCGTGAAGTAGGTGTAATTAATATCGGTGGGCCCGGCAGCATTACCGTTTCAGGCACCAAATATATGCTTGATAACGAAGAAGCGTTGTACATTGGACAGGGAAACGAAGACGTGGTGTTTGAGTCAAACGATCCTCAAAACCCTGCTAAATACTACTTAAACTCAGCCCCTGCTCACCACGCTTACCCGTGCAAGAAAATCGGCAGTGCAGATGCGAACGTACTTCATCTAGGAAGCCAGGAAACCTCTAACCAGCGGGATATCAAGCAGCTGCTTATCAATACAGTGGTTGATACCTGTCAACTGCAAATGGGGTTAACACGCCTGCACACAGGGTCTGTTTGGAATACCATGCCTGCGCACCAACACGATCGACGCAACGAAGTCTATTTTTATTTCGACATGGGGAGTGAAAACCGTGTTTGTCACTTTATGGGCGAACCTCACGAAACCCGCCATATCTTTGTAGCTAACGAAGAAGCAGTAGTATCTCCACCTTGGTCAATCCACTGTGGTGTGGGAACTGGGAGCTACGCGTTCATATGGGGAATGGCAGGTGAAAACCTCGATTATGATGATATGGACAAATTCCCGCCTTCTCAACTGCGCTAAGCAGTGACGTTTTAATTAGGTGTAATAACTATGTTGCGGTACATAAAGCTAACAGTTTCAGCCACGCTTATGATGCTGACGTCTGCGTGTTCACAAAACGAATTGAGCGGTGACGTAACCGTGTTGCGTTTAGGGCATGCCTTGGACACCCAGCACACTGTTCACAAGGCAATGGAATATCTTGGAGAGCGCTTAAATTACTATTCTGACGGCACCATGAGCGTTGTTATTTATCCAAGTAGTCAGTTGGGAACCGAAAGGGAGATGGTAGAGTTACTGCAGATCGGTTCTTTGGCTATGACAAAAGTTTCAGCAAGTCCATTAGAAGGATTTGCGCCAGAGATGAAGATATTTAGTATTCCCTACATCTTTCGAGACAACGACCACTTTTGGCGAGTGTTAAATAGCGAATTGGGCGATGAATTGCTTTCAGGAATTGAAGATTTTCGTCTCAAAGGCCTTGGCTATTACGATGCTGGAAGCCGCAGCTTTTATACCAATGACAAGCCAATAACGCACCCAAGCGATCTTAACGGCCTAAAAATACGTGTACTTAATAGTCCTACTGCTGTCGCCACAGTTCGTGCGCTAGGTGGTGCAGCAACGCCGGTGTCATGGGGAGAGCTTTATACAGCCCTTCAACAAGGCGTAGTGGAAGGGGCAGAAAATAACCCTCCTAGCTACTATCTATCCAGGCATTACGAAATTGCGCGCTATTACAGTCTTGACGAGCACACGAGCGTGCCCGATGTGATGCTGGCATCGTTACCCGTATGGGAAAGCTTAAGCGAACAACAGCAGAGATGGTTAACCAAAGCCATGGAGGACTCCGTTGAGTATCAGCGCGAACTTTGGAAAGCTTCCACGCTAGCCTCTTTGGAAAAAGTAAAAGCCGAAGGTGTTACGGTAATAACACCAAACAAAGCGCCCTTCGTTGAAGCAGTGAAGCCTTTTCATAAAAGCTTTGAAGACACGCCAATTGGCGATTTAATCACGCAAATAAAGGCGATGTAACAATGACAATAATACGCCTCATCGACAAAGCATTAGCGGGTACCCTTATTATTGCCATGGTGAGCATTTTACTTACCGTTATCTGGCAGGTGGTATCGCGTTATATACTGAAAGATCCCGCTTCAGCCACCGAAGAGCTTTCTCGATTCATACTCATTTGGATTGGAATATTGGGCGCAGCCTACGCCTATCGCCAACATGCCCACTTAGGCTTCAATTTAATTGTTGAACGCCAATCTCGCAAAGTGAAGCGATTACTACTCACCTTCGTCGAAGTCATTGTCATTATATTTTGCGCATTAGTCATGCTTTATGGGGGCTCTGAACTTGTGCTCTTAACCCTTGAGTTAGAACAAATCTCAGCAGCGCTGGGCGTTAAAATGGGTTTTATTTACAGCGTACTGCCCCTTTCTGGTGGGCTTATCATTGCTTACGCGTTGGTTAACATTACTATGCTTTGGCGAAATGACAATAAGGAGTCCGTGTAATGGAAATGACCAGTGTAACCCTAGTTGTCGCGTTTTTCGTGTTACTGCTTTTGAACGTCCCCATATCAATTAGTATTGGCGTAGCTACTTTACTTGCTATGGTAATGAGCATGGACATTGCGCCTGCGACCATCACTATTGCCCAACGTATGGCGGGCGGACTTAATAGTTTTGCGCTACTTGCCATTCCATTTTTTGTTCTTTCGGGCCTTATAATGGGACGTGGGGGAATTGCGAAGCGGTTGATAGAATGTGCAATGGCGCTCATTGGTGCCCTCCCTGGTGGCCTCGCCTTGGTTAACGTTGTATCTTGTATGCTTTTTGGCGCTATTTCGGGGTCAGCGGTAGCAGCTACATCAGCCATCGGTAGCTTCATGCTTCCCGAAATGAAAAAGGCAGGTTACGAGCCAAACTTTAGTGCCGCATTAACCGCCGCCGCATCAACCACGGGTATGCTCATACCGCCAAGCAATATCTTAATTGTTTATGCTATTGCAAGTGGTGGCGTGTCCATTGCTGCCCTTTTCATGGCCGGTTATATTCCCGGCATCATGGTAGGGTTGGCGCTCATGCTCGTGTGTTTTGTTTACGCTAAAATGAAAGGCTACCCTCTTTCTCCGCGCCTTCCTTTAAAAGTCGTTGTTGAAAAAACCGTTGCTGCGCTTCCTTCTTTGTTTCTCATATTTTTAGTGATTGGCGGCATTGTCGGCGGGGTATTTACGGCTACAGAAGCGGGTGCGATTGCCGTGGTTTACTCCCTACTTCTCGCTGTTGTTTTTTACAAAGAAGTTGAACCCAAAACACTCCCAGACATACTGTTAAAAGCGGCGGAGACCACCGCAATAGTAATGCTTCTTATCGCTGCATCTACCGCTATGTCGTGGTTGCTGTCGTTTGAAAACATCCCACAAACTTTAAGCAATGCCCTTCTATCGCTTAGCGACAACCCGCTACTCATCCTTCTATTGATTAATCTACTCCTTATTGTGGTTGGTGCGTTCTTAGACATGACGCCGGCAGTACTCATTTTTACCCCAATATTCTTGCCCGTAGCGGTAGAGCTTGGAATGAGTGAGCTTCATTTCGGCATTATGCTCGTGCTCAATTTATCTATCGGACTGTGTTCCCCACCGGTAGGCGCGGTGCTTTTCATAACCTGTGCAATTGCGAAGACTAAACTTGAAAATATTATAAGGCCCCTCATCCCTCTCTACATTGCGATGTTTGTGGTTCTCATGCTAGTTACCTATGTTTCTTGGTTTAGCGAAGCATTGCCACGAGCGTTAGGGTTCTAGTAACGTTAAATTATAAAACTGGGTAGATGTGGTTGCATTTATTGTGACCGCACTACCCTTCAAGAATAAATAACAAGAACATATTGCTACAAATTGTGTGGTAATATTGAAAATAACAACGACTTAGCGCAGAAAGAATAGAAAACTATGAATAAGCGCCCAACCATCAATGATGTAGCCGCTCTTGCTGGGGTATCTAAACGAACAGTCTCCCGAGTAATAAATGGTGCGACTAACGTGGGTAAAGCAACACGAGAACGTATTGAAGCGGTGATCCAAGAAACTGGGTTTGCGCCTGACAAGCAAGCAAGAGGCTTAAGTACTAGCCGCTCTTATTTGATAGGCTTGATTTACGACAACCCCGACGCCCTATATATCGATCAGGTCCAGCGAGGGGTATTAAGCGTCTGTTCTCAGAAAGGGTACGAGTTAGTGGTTCACCCTTGTCGTTATAATAGCGAAGGTTTTGTAGAAGATTGCATTAACTTCGTACGACGTTCTAACATTGATGGTGTCATTATTTTGCCACCGGTATCTGAATCTAAAGTTTTAGCTGATACGCTACAGCAAAAGAATATCAATTACGTACGTATGGCGTCTGTAGATTTAGATGACCATCAAAACATAGTGGTAAGTGACGATAGAGCTGCATTGAGTGACTTAGCCCGTTATATGGTGTCACTAGGCCATAAGGACATAGGGATCATCAGCGGACCTCAGCAGTACTATTCGTCAAAAGAGCGCTTAGAAGGTTTTATCGAAACACTAAATGGACTCGGTGTTGACGTCCCTGAGAACAGAGTTATTGAAGGTAGAAATAGTTTCGAAAGCGGCATAGAGTGTGCCAGGCAGCTACTTATTCAGACGCCGCGAGTTAAAGCCATCTTTGCCAACAACGACGAAATGGCGGCAGGCGTGCTAAAAGTGGCCCACGAAATGGGAATTACTGTTCCCGACCAATTATCGGTAGCTGGGTTTGATGACAACTTACTGGCAGCACGTGTAATTCCGGCCCTTACTACGGTTCAACGACCGGTTGGTGATATGGCTGCTATCGCAGCGCGTAAAATCATTGCACACATAGAAGGCAGTGAAGTGAGTGAAACTGAAACCTACTTAGTAAAGCCCCACTTAATTATTCGAGACTCAATCAAAAAAGTGTAACTTTTTGCAATGAAGTGTTGCTAACACTTCATTTTCGACCTATTATGCCACCGGTGGCATAGATTAAATAAGAATGTTAATGAGCCTATTTATAAAGATAATGCTCAACGTTAAAAAGCTGCTCAAGTGACTATTCAGTATTAAACGGCTCGATAGAAACTCAAAGAGCTCAAGATGACAAAGCAGGACATGTGATGGACGTTAAAACACAATTAGTAAAAGTGCATAATAACGATAACGTTGCGGTTGCAACCTGCCCCATCGTATCTGGCACCCACATCGCTGAGTATGACATTACCGTTAACCAAGACATTCCCGCCGGCCATAAGGTTGCTTTAACCACCATTTCAGATGGTGACAATATTGTAAAATATGGTTTCAGCATTGGTGCAGCAACAAGCCAAATAAACGCCGGTGAACATGTTCACAGCCACAACGCAAAGACTAAATTGCAAGGCACAGAACAATACGTTTACGCCCCGTCAAACTCCGCATCGAAGCAAACACATTCTACTTCTGGGTTACAGTTCATGGGCTACAGAAGGGAGAATGGAAAGGTTGGTATTCGCAATGAAGTGTGGATCATAAATACCGTGGGCTGTGTAAACCGTACTGCGGACCGAATTGCTGATGAATGTAACCGTCGTTTCGCCAGCGAATGCGAAGGTTTCCGCGCATTCACCCACCCTTTTGGCTGCTCTCAGCTTGGCGATGATTTAGACGACACCCGCACAATATTGGCATCACTGGCATCGCATCCGAATGCAGGCGCCGTGTTAGTTGTAGGACTTGGATGTGAAAACAACCAGCTAAAAAACCTACTACCTCACGTAGATAAACCTGAAAATCGCATTCGCTTTTATAACGCACAAGAAGTGGTAGACGAATTAGAAGAAGGGGTAAACGCGGTTTACGACTTGCTAAAAGCCATGGCAAACGATAAACGTGAGCCCATTGACGCAAGTGAACTCACGTTAGGTATGAAATGCGGTGGTAGTGACGCTTTCAGTGGTATTACTGCAAATCCGACGGTAGGACGTGTTACCGACTTGATGTGTAATTTAGGTGGTTCGGTCATTTTAACCGAGACGCCTGAAATGTTCGGCGCCGAGCAGCTCTTAATGAATCGCGCGAAAAGCAAAGACGTATTTGAAGCGTTTAACTCGTTAATCGATGAGTTTAAGAACTATTTTATCGCCCACAACCAACCTATCTACGAAAACCCGTCTCCTGGCAATAAAGCTGGCGGTCTAACCACGCTAGAGGAAAAGTCACTCGGCGCGGTTCAAAAAGGTGGAACCTCTGTTATTCAGTCTATCTTGCAATATGGCGAGCCCAAGCAAGACAAAGGCTTAAGCTTACTACAAGCGCCTGGTAACGATGCCGTAAGCTCAACTGCATTGGCAGCATCAGGGGCGCATATTGTTTTATTCACCACAGGCCGAGGCACGCCCCTTGGTTTTCCTGTACCCACAGTCAAGATATCGTCAAATTCAGATATCGCTAATAAGAAGCCACATTGGATAGATTTTAACGCTGGACAAGTTCTAGAAGGCGTATCTATCGATAAGTGTGCCGAAGCGCTACTACAACATTGCTTGGCAGTAGCATCTGGTCAACAAACCTGCAACGAGAAAAATGGCAGCCATGAAATTGCTATTTGGAAACGTGGCGTTACCCTCTAAAAGAGAGCGTTATGGAATCGATATTATTACATGAAGATAGACTCTTTCCGGCCGATGAAGCAACCCGAAGTGTTGCCAAGGCGCTTTACAAGGAAATAAGAAATCTCCCTATCATAAGTCCGCATGGCCATACTGACCCACGTTGGTTTGCACAAAACAACAATTTTACCAATGCTACCGAGCTATTTATCACCCCTGATCACTATGTATTCAGAATGCTGTATAGCCAAGGTATCAAGTTAACCGATATTGGTGTACCACGTTGGGACGGCGGCGAAACGGAAAAGGATCCACGTAAAATCTGGAAGCTTTTGGCAGATAACTACCATCTATTTGCTGCCACACCGTCGCGTTTATGGTTAGACACCGTATTTCACGATGTGTTTGGCTTAACTGAAATGCTGTGTAGCGACAACGCCATGCAGTATTACGACCATATCACTGCGCAGCTACAAGGGGATGACTTTAAACCACGCGCATTGATGGACCGCTTCAATATTGAAGTGATCGCAACCACCGAAGGTGCGCTTGATGCGCTTCCCCATCATGCGGCGATTAAAGATACACCGTGGGCAAAGCGAGTTATTACCACCTTTAGACCTGATGATGTCGTCGATGCTTCACGCGAAGATATTGTTTCAAACATTGAAAAGCTTGGTGAGCTAACCGGTGAAGATACTGCAACCTGGCAGGGTTACCTGAACGCAATTCGTGCACGACGCGCCGTCTTTAGAGAACACGGCGCGACAGCAACAGATCACGGACACCCAACAGCAAACACTGCTGATTTAAGTGAGTCCGAGTGTATTGCTTTATTCGATAAAGTGAGAAGCGGAAACAGTAACGCTGAAGAGCAAGAGCTATTTAGAGCCCAAATGCTTACCGAATTAGCGGGAATGAGCGTAGAAGACGGCATGGTGATGCAAATTCACCCTGGTTCGTTTAGAAACCACAATAGTCAGCTGTTTACACAGTTTGGTCGCGATAAAGGCCACGACATTCCAATGCAAACAGATTTTGTTAAAGCGCTTCGCCCGTTACTCGGTAAATACGGTAATGAGCCTAACCTCGACATAATTTTGTTCACATTAGATGAAACCACGTACAGCCGCGAATTAGCGCCACTTGCAGGCCACTACCCTTGCCTGAAACTCGGTCCTTCTTGGTGGTTCCATGATAGCCCTGAAGGCATGTTGCGCTTTAGACATCAAGTGACAGAAACCGCAGGTTTCTTCAATACGGTTGGTTTTAACGACGATACGCGCGCGTTCTTGTCTATTCCAGCACGTCATGATGTTGCCAGACGCATTGATTGTCGCTTCCTTGCACAGCTAGTTGTGGAGCACCGCATCAGTGAAACAGAAGCAGCCAGCATTGCAAGAAAACTAACTTATGATTTTGCTAAACAAGCGTACAAACTGGGGTAATCATGACAAAGCCGTTATCAATTTCAACGCTACCTCTTTTAAGTGACAGCGTAAGTAAACCAAATTACGACCTGGAAGCAACCGGTTGTGGCATTGTGCATATTGGCCCAGGCGCGTTTCACCGTGCGCACCAAGCGTATTACACCGAAAAGGCGCTGGCTTACGGTGGTGACTGGCGCATTCACGGTGTGTCAATGCGCAGTGCATCACTTAAAGAAGCGTTGAGTACACAAGACAATCTCTATGCGTTGTGTATTGTTGATAACGAGCCTGAAACCCACATTATCGGCGCCATTAAAACCCTTTCTACATTAGCACATGACAGAGAAGACATTGTTGCTGCGCTGGTAAACAAGCAAACTAAAATTGTTACGCTTACCGTGACAGAAAAGGGCTATTGCCTTAATGCACAAGGCCATCTTGACACTGATCATCCGGATATCAAGGCTGATTTGGTCACGCCAGAAACACCGGTGAGTGCAGTTGGCCTAATTGTGCAAGCGCTGGCACAGCGAAAGCAGGCAGGCTATGCCGACATTACCATTATCAGCTGCGATAACGTGTCAGACAACGGTAAAAAGCTGCAAAAAGCGGTGACCGAGTTCGCCAATAAAACGGATGAATCATTAGGCCAATGGATAAGTGAGAACATCGCCTTTCCTTGTACTATGGTCGACAGTATTACGCCAGCAACTGAAGACAGCTTTAAAGCCAACGTTGCCGCTGAGCTGAGTTTAACTGATAACTGGCCTATTCAGCGTGAAGCATTTACTCAGTGGGTGGTTGAAGATAATTTTTCTGGCCCAAGGCCCGCATGGGACAAAGTAGGCGTTACGTTTACTCATGATGTGAGCTTCTTTGAAAAAGCTAAGCTTCGCATTTTAAACGGCACACACACAACACTAGCCTACATAGGGTTATTGCTTGGCAAGGAAACCGTATACGACGCAATGCGTACCCCAGCCATAAAGCAACTGATTCAAACCATGTTGAAAGAAGAAATTGTTCCCTCTCTTTCCAGTGAAAACGAGAATGCGGATAGCGGTACACAAGACTTCGACCTGAATGCTTACGCACAAGATATTGTTAAGCGCTACGAGAATAAGCATATTCGCCACCTGTTGTCGCAAATTGCTTGGGACGGGTCACAGAAAATCCCATTTCGAATTCTCGACACAGTACGCGATAACCTAAAAGCAAAACGAAACATCGATTTGCTCTGTAGTGCTGTTGCGGCATGGTGTCTATTTGTGAACAACAAGGCGCGCTTAAACGAAACCATTACCGACCCGCTAGATAGTACGTTAAGGGCTACAGCGAAATCGGTAGACTTTCAGGCGATAGAACTTGCTAAAAAATTGCTATCACTCGATACCATGTTCGCCGAACTGTCGGTAAATAGTACGTTTAAGGAAAAGGTGCTCGATAAAGTTAATCAGCTACTTGATATTTTATCGCACGAAAATAGCAACGAAAGTAAGCAAGGCTCTGCTACCACCATGTTAACAGAAAGTTCGCTAGATTCACTAAAAGGAACCGCGTGATGAAAAGTACTTTTTCCATGCTTAAAGGCGCCCCATTACTCCCTATTATTCAGCCTAAATCTGTAGACGAGGGGCTTCACCTGGCAGAAGCAATTGCAAATAGCGGCCTGTGCAACATAGAAGTAGTGAAACGCAGCGACGCAGCATTTGAAGCTCTGTCAGCGATTAGAAAACAGTTTCCTGAGCTAGTAGTGGGCATGGGTACATTGTTAAATCGCACCCACGTATTCGAAGCGTTAGATGCGGGCGCGCAATTTTTAATAACGCCCACAAGCTCAGAGACACTGCTCGATACACTGATTGCTTCAAATGCACCCTTTTTGCCAGGTGTCGCTACGCCTGCCGATATTCTTTTGGCGCACCAAAAAGGCATTCGCGAAATGAAGTTCTTTCCTGCGAGTCTTAGCGGCGGAACACCTTTTCTTAAAGCTATTTCAAGCGTATTTAGCGATGTTTGCTTTTGCCCTACCGGCGGCATTAATGGCGAAAACGCGAATGAATATCTCGCGCTTGGTAATGTTCGCGCTGTAGGCGGTACATGGATGGTGCCGAAGGCAGCCATTGACGCGCAAAACTGGCAAGCGATTACTTTGGCATGCCAACAAAGCCTAACATTATTTGATGAGGCTGCGGCATGAGCATCGTAGATACCAAACAAAGAATGGTTATTTTTGGCGAGTGCATGGTAGAGCTTCGAAGCACTCAGCGTGAGTCGTCGGTTAGGACGTGTGATGAAAACACAAACAATGATTTGATGGCGAAAAGCTTTGCTGGCGACACATACAACACTGCGGTTTATTTAAAGCGCTGCTTGCCTTCATCTTCTATTAGCTATTTAACCGCTATAGGTGCAGACTTTTTAAGCGACGAACTCTTGTTCAAAATGGGTGAGCATGAAATAAACACTGATTTAGTGTATCGCTCGTCGTCGCGTAATCTTGGTTTGTATATGATCCGCAACGACAATGAAGGTGAAAGAACCTTTGCCTATTGGCGTAACCAATCTGCGGCAACGCAGACGCTTAACACTATGAAGGGCGCTGACTTTGCATGTGACTGGTTTTATTTGAGCGGTATCTCTATTGCCATTTTAGATGACAAACAGCGCGCTACACTTTTCGAACTGATCTCGTCACTCAAGGCCAAAGGCACTAAGATTGCCTTTGATCCTAACTATCGAGCTCGCCTTTGGTCTTCTCAAGAAGATGCCAAATACTGGACGGGCAAGGCTTACGCCGAAGCAGACTTGGCGTTTCCTGGTGCAGACGACCATTTAATGCTGTTTGGCCACACCGATGCTGATGAAATATTTAGCTATTTGGCCGACAAACAGATTGAAGAAATCGTTATGAAGAACGGTGCAGTTGGCGTTCATATACTCCGTCAGCAAGAGCAATGTATTGTGCCAGTTGAGCGTGTTGAGCAGGTGGTAGATACAACGGCTGCTGGCGATGCATTTAACGGTGGTTATATGGCGGCTCGACTTGCTGGTAAAAAGCCTGTTGAAAGCGCGAGCTATGGAGCAAAAGTGGCAGCGACTGTGATTACCTACCCCGGTGCCATTATATCAAGTGATGCCTTCACTAATCACATACCGTCGCTATAGTCGGTATGTGACAATCCTTTTTCTTTTCTATTTCCCACCACTCCCAACTGAAAACAAACACACTGATTAAGATAAACACAGCACGCTAGCCCAGAGAGGTGCCGTGCGTTAGTTCAAATAGGCGCGGCATACTTCATACTGCATACTGCATACTGGGCATACTGGCGCGCCGCTTGGTTTGTTTTATTTCAGTTTAGAGAGTGTCTCGATAAACGTATTTTGCCAGTGGATGCGCTGTCGCTTTTAACTCTCGAACGAATATCTGCGCCACTTTTGCGGCTCCAACAACGTTTAAGTGAGTGTCGTCAGTTTTACCTTCAGGGTAGCGCGCATACAAGTCGGCAGGCACCTCTATGAAGTAATGGTTACTACTAGGCTCGCCTATCTGGGCGAGAAAATCGCAGGTTAGCGCGTTCATGGGTATAAACGGTACGTTGGCCTGCTAGTGCAAAAGAACATGTCACAGCTGTAACACTTACAAGACTGTAGCGAAGCGCGTTGAATATTTTCACTGTGGTGGGTTTACTTGAATTTCTCACACCTTTTCCCCTTCTCAACATTAGTAGAGTTGCGCTCCAATTATGCAATAAGCCAGATAGAGGCATGCTGGAATAGTCCCCAATATCGTCTCCTTGCACATAAAAAAAGGCCATCGTTACGATGGCCAAACACACCCGTCTTCACGGAACACAACATTTAATTATTATCTCCGGTTGACCAACTAGCTTGGTCAACCTGATTTTTTACATGGTATAACGAGCGCCTAGGAAGAATTGACGGCCCGTGTGGTTATACTCACGTACTAAGTTCAATGAACCATCACCCGTAGTAAACAAACGCTCGTACTCATCGGTTAAGTTAATAACCTCAAAGGTTAATGTTAGCTCGTCGTTTACGTTATAAAATGACGAGAAATCTACCTGCGTTGGCCCTGTCGTACCGTGTGCCACGTTTCCGTTGCTGCCAGTAAAATCAGTCAGATAGTCATCGCGTTTGTTCACAGACACGCGCGCACCGTACTGGTCTGTTTCGTAATACACTGTAAAGTTATACGAGGTTTCACTCATACCTTCGATGTCATCTGCGTTTACGTGGGTGTAGTTCGACACAATACCCATATTCTGGAACAGGCCAGGTAGGAAGCTTAACGGCTGCTGATAAATCAACTCATAACCGCTTACACTTCTTTCCTCAGCATTGATTGGACTGCTGTGCTCGTAAGGAATAGTGCGAGGATCTAGCGCAATTACTGGGTCAAACTGTGCATCGTTGTCTATAAAGTCGTAGTAAGCACTATCGACCAAACGCTCTTCAGATGCGCGAACAATCCAGTTATCAATGTCTTTGTAGAACACTGTTGCTGCTAGTAGCGCTTCGTCGTCGAAGTACCATTCAACCCCAAAATCTACGTTATCAGACGTGAATGGGTCTAGGAACGGGTTACCTACACTTACCGAGCCGTTAATATAGTCAAAACTAGGATTACCAGGGTTTAATGAATTTAGACTTGGACGGGTCATTGACTGCGTAAGACCAAGGCGAACAACCACATCGTCTGTGGCTTCAAGCGCTAAATTTATTGCTGGCAAGAAGTTGTTGTAGTCATTTTCAATTTGTACGGTTTCGCCCTGAATAAAACCTTCAGAGGTTGTGCTTGTTTTTACATAGCGTACACCGTAGTTGGTACGAAGTAGCATATCGCCAATTTCATAGCTGGTGTTCATTTCAATGTAGGCAGCAGATGTTTCTTCACCCACTTGCCAGCTTTGTGCAGAACGCGGCGTCCAAACAACATCTAGCAATTCGCTATTAATTGCGTCAAAGTCAGCAACAAGGAATGGGTCGAGTGGACCATCAAAGCCACTGCCAAAGTCATCGACCGGCATCATTTCAGCAAAACCTACCGCTGAATCTTGATCCGGGAAGCCATTAATTTGTTCTTCACTGTAGGTTACAACACGGTCGTTATAGGCAAAGCCAGCCTTGATAGTCACTTCATCACCCAGGTAAGTGGCATCAAATTTAACCGTATCGTTTTCTCGCAGTACGTCAGTGGCGCGTAAACGACCATCGCTTAGGTTGTAGTTGCTCGCATCGTTTACGTCATAGCCATAAGTTAATGTGGGGGCGTTAGTATTATTACTAAAATCAAACCCATAGCTTGTTTCTTCCAACAGTGTCATGTTGTAACGATATTGCTCTGAGCGCGCATCAGACTCAGCGGTACCCGCCATTATGTCTAACCTTATGTTATCAGCAAGAAACCACTCACCAGAGATTACAAATTGGCTAAAGTCAGTGGTTGATTCTTGTAAACGGCTCTCGATACGCGACTTAATACCCTCATAGCTGCCGGCTAACACCTGCTTCCCATTTGGGTGCACCGTGATGGACGTAGGGGTAATCTCTTCAAATGTACTTCTAAACATATGGAAGAAGTTGTACATAGTTCGGGTATTATCAAGCTTAGAGACTAAACCGTCTAACGTTAGTGTGAAATTATCCGTAGCTGCCCACTGAATTGAGCCGGTGAAACCTGTGCGTTCCTGGTCGTTACCGAAGTAGTCGGGTCGAGGTAAACGGGGTGTCCACAGACAATTAATGGGATCTACCGACTCACCTTCATATTGGCAATCACCGACATCAGGTGTGCCGTTAACCACAGTGTTTGACGTGTCGCCAAAAATGCCACCGCCGTCCCGCACTGGCGTAGTCCAACGAACGGTACCAAAGCCTTCCTGTCTTACCGTACGCTCAGAAAATGCGGCGGAGAAAAGTACGCCAACTTTATCGTCAGCAAAGCGGTTGCTGATCATAAAGGCGGCGCGAGGATCGGTTTCTTCAGTAATGCTGTTATAACCACCTTGAAGTGATGACACGAATTTGAAGCCATCGTAGTCAAAAGGTTTGGCTGAATATAGGTCGACCGTACCCGCAATACCGCCCTCTTCCATTGAGGCAGTTGGAGACTTTTGAATATCTACACGGTTAAACAATTCTGAAGCAAAAATATTAAAATCGAAGCCACGACCGCCGTTCACGCCGCCACCTGAGTCTGTACCATCTGTGCTTGCTGGCACTTCCATGCCGTTAAGCGTTGTGCGGGTGAAAGAAGGGCTTAAACCACGTAGGGTAATTTGGCGCCCCTCTCCACCTTCACGAGAAATCGCTACGCCGGGTACACGTTGAATTGACTCTGCAATGTTTAAGTCCGGAAATTTACCAATGTCTTGGGCAACAATTGATTCTTTGCTGTTAACTGACGTTCGCTTTTCCATCAGAGATTTGTTGAGCGAGCCACGAAAGCCTGATACTTCAATGACTTCCATATTTTGCGCTTCTGTTTCACTGCTTTGTTCGTCTGTGGCTTCTTGCGCATGAATATGTGCGCCTGACAACGCTAGCGTAACAAGAACAGCGAGTTGCTTTTTCTTTGGTAACATTGTTGTTTCTCCGGTTTTTATATTTATAAGAGACGCGCGTACTGACAAAAGTTAAAGAGGCTTTTTAAGCGTGTGTGGTACATCCAAATTTACACAAATTCAACATTCATCATATCTAGCCACTCCACTTACAGACACGCCACGGTTAACATTTTGCTCATAAATACCGCTATTGAGCTTCGTTTACTCTATGGCCCGTTCTGGTAGCTAAGGAAGCGAATACGCGTCAATGCTAAGTCATTCTCTATAGTCGTTCTACTAACTTGAATAAGAAGCATTGCAGGGTACAGCAATGTTTTTTTATTAGAGCAAAACTTCTTTTCGGCAATAACGTAAACCCTGAAAACACGACTCAAGCTTTACATTTGATTTACATACTAATCAGTAATGCTACCGGTGGCAACTCATTTATTCTAAAAATTTACAGCACATGTAATTTAAGTTTATTAATAAGAAAGAAAAGAAAGCGAGAAATGCTTATAAAAAAGACGAAAAAATTACCAATAAACCCATATATTACAACTAATTGAATTCACATTAGCATAGAAAACATCAGGTAAAATAAAAGTTAATAATTGTGAATAATTTCGTTGACATTAGCGTGAATAAAAATCATCATGCTACCGGTAGCACAAAGTGTATTTACAATGTTATAAAAATAAGGGTTTGTTATGCTTAAAGGTATTCTTCGCGCAGCTTCCATCATGGCCTGCACGGCATTTATTTCTTCACCAGTCAGTGCTAATGATTGGGTGCAAATGCCTCTCGATAATACACAACCATGGTCTATCAGAATGATAGAATCTGAAATGGTGCGTTTCCCTGAAGCTTGGCAAATCGATTGGGACGAAACGCCACAGTGGGACTACGTTCATGGCCTCAACCTTCTTGCGATAACAGAAGTATATCAAGACACTAAAGACCCTCGCCTCCTGTCTTATGTAAAAGGCTACTACGACATGCTGGTTCAAGAAGACGGGAGCATCGAAACTTACGATATCAACAAATTTAATATTGATATGATTAACCCTGGCAAGGTGCTGTTTTTCCTTTACGAAGAAACAGGCAATACGAAATACAAAAAAGCGGCCGACCTGTTAAGAACGCAGCTTACTACCCACCCACGTACCAAACAAGGTGGCTTCTGGCATAAGAAACGTTACCCTGACCAAATGTGGCTCGATGGGTTGTATATGGGGGCGCCATTTTATGCCGAATATATTGTTAAATACGGTGATATGAAAGAACTTGATGATGTCTTTTTACAGTTCGAACTGATTGAAAAAAACTTATACGACGAGAAAACAGGCCTTCCTTTACATGGCTGGGATGCCTCTAAAAAGCAAAAATGGGCAGACAAAGAAACGGGGCTTTCTCAACATCACTGGTCACGCTCTCTGGGCTGGTACGCAATGGCAATGGTAGACGTACTTGACGTTGTTCCCGCTGAACACCCAAAAACACCATGGTTGAAAGCGCGCTTTAAAAAATTCATTGATGCTGCCCTTGCCTATCAACACAGCTCAGGTACCTGGTATCAAGTGACGGATTTGGGCAGCCGTAAAGGTAATTACCTTGAGGCCTCTGGAACAGCAATGCTGACCTACGCAATGGCTAAAGGCGCAAGTCTTAAGTTACTTCCCGCTCAGTACAAAGCGTACGCGGAAAAAGGTTTTGCTGGCCTTCTGGATCAAATGATTTCAGTTAACCCAGACACTAACGTAATCAGTCTTGAACAAGTTTGCGCTGTGGCCGGTCTTGGTGGAAATCCATATAGAGACGGGTCCTTTGACTACTACATGAGTGAGCCAATTAGAGCCAACGATGCGAAAGGTGTGGGCCCTTTTATTCTAGCTGCACACTATCTATATAAGTAAAAACTCGCTAAATCGTAATTCAAAGGGGTATATGATGGTCCAACCTAATTCAACGAACACTAGACGGCATTTTTTAAAGTCTAGCCTAACCACCACTGTTGCAGCCTCTGGTATGGCTGTAGGTTTACCTGCATTTTTATCTGGATGTGTAAATACAGTTGAAACAGGAAGGACCCAGCGCCAGTGGGACGCGGAAGCAAACCTTATTAAAGGCATGGTAAAGCGCCCCACCTTTGCCAAACGTCAAGCTAACGTTGCTGACTTATTCAAACAACATAACGAAAACTTTAAGCAAGCGTTGCACGCGGCAATCGACCAGCTAGCAAGCCAAGGTGGTGGCAAAGTAGTGGTTCCAAAAGGCGACTGGCTATGCAACGGCCCTATCCATTTACAATCGAATATAAACCTTCACCTTGACCAAGGTGCAACTATTCGATTTTCTACCAACCCAGAAGATTACAAGCCTTATGTTTTTACCCGCTGGGAAGGCATGGAGTTGATGGGTTACTCCCCCCTTATATATGCGTTTGAAAAAACCAATATCGCCATTACCGGTAAAGGCACGCTAGACGGCAGTGCAGCGAAAGATAACTGGTGGCCGTGGAAAGGCAAATGGAAAGCGTCAACATGGGGTGACGACCCAGTTGAGAATCAAAAATATACCCGAGATACACTGCAAGAAATGGTAGAAAAGGGTACACCTGTCAGTGACCGCGTTTTCGAAAATAATTATTTGCGCCCCCCTTTTATACAACCTTACCGCTGTGAAAACGTACTCATAGAAGGCGTTACAATCCTGCGTTCTCCGTTCTGGCTAGTTAACCCTGTGCTTTGCAAAAACGTCACCGTTAATGACGTATACTGTAAAAGCTTCGGCCCCAATTCAGACGGCTGCGATCCTGAGAGCTGCACTAATGTACTTATCTCACACTGTACGTTTGATACAGGGGATGATTGTATTGCCATTAAATCTGGGCGAAATGCAGACGGTCGACGAGTTAATGTACCCTGCAGTAATATCGTTATAGAACATTGTGAGATGAAGGCCGGCCATGGCGGCGTTGTAATTGGCAGTGAAATATCCGGTGGTGTAGAAAATCTCTATGCCCAGTATTGCACCATGAGTAGCCCTGATTTAGACCGAGGCATAAGAATTAAAACCAACAGTATTCGCGGTGGTCATTTAAAAAACCTAAACTACCGCAATATTGATATAGGTACGGTAAAAGATGCGGTTGTCGTGAATTTCTTTTATGAAGAAGGTGATGCAGGCAACTACCCTCCTCTACTAGAAGATATCACCATTGAAAACTTAAATGTTGCATCTGCTAAGCGACCTTTTGTGCTTCGCGGGTACGACCATACGCCCATTTCCGGATTGACGTTAAATAACGTAACGATAAAGCGCGCGCTTAAAGGCCCAATTATCGAAAACGTTGCGCAGCTTTCGCTAAACAATGTGTCTATTAATAACCAACCATTTCGCAAAAATGGGCTGTAAATAAGTGCGATGAAATTCTCAAAGCACATAACATTGTTAACATAGCTTTTGCGTTGCTAGTAGGCATACTCTTCACTGATTGTTGTTTGCCAATGCCTACTGGTACCAATGTAGTGATTATGAAATCACATATTCTAGGCGACAAAGCCGCGGATTTTTTACACCAAAGAGGCCGTATTACGGGGCTGGCAGAGCGATAACCTCCGACATTTTATTTAATAACCCAGCATAAAAATAAGTAATTTGCTCGGCACATTGCGTAACTACTTGGTATCTATTATCTTTTAGTTACCACTGCGCCAAACTTACTTTTATGTCTATACGTGTCCGTTACATCGCTGCTCTCGTGCTTATAGCTACACTTGTCACGCTTTCATTTATAGTGATGCACGACTTGATTAGCGAGCAAAAGCAAGATGCTGAGAATATTAATGTTGCGGGTCAACAACGTATGCTTTCTCAGCGTATAGCGCTAATGCTATCTACCGGCAAAACGTGTAACAGCGGCCCGGAGCGGGAGTATCTAGAACAAGCACTGGCACGATTTAAAACAAACCACCAACTGTTATCCTCAAAAAATAACCTTCCCCTTCCAATATTCGATGTATATTTCGTCGAGGGAAAATTAGATAGAAGCGTTAACCAGTACATCAAAAATGTCGAACGCGCTTTAACAGCCACCAATTGCCAAACCATTGAGCCGTACGATATTCGGGCACTCACCGAATTATTGAAGCAACTCGATTACGTGGTATCGCTTTTCGAGCAAAATGCGTCGAACAAAGTAGATACGGTCTTATCCATAGAGTTTTACTTATGGTTAGCCACGCTAGCACTGCTTTGCATAGAAGCGGTTTTTATCTTTTCCCCCATGGAACAAACCGTAAAACAGGCATTTTCGAAACTTACGCGTTTGAAGGCAGAAGCAGAAGAAACGGCTGAAAAAGCACGAAAAGCAAGTAAAGCAAAATCTGAGTTTCTTTCTAGCATGAGCCACGAACTACGCACCCCGATGAATGGGCTGTTCGGCATGATAGAGCTAGCCATTGATAACCCTGAAAAAAGTAGTATCTATCTAAAAAAAGCCAAAACAGCGGGGCGCCAACTGCTGGTACTGATCAACGACATATTAGATGTATCTAAAATTGAAGCGGGCAAAATAAAAATAGAGCAAGCACCAGTAGACTTGTTGCAGATACTCGATGACGTGGTGTCACTACAACGCGTGTACTGTCAACGAAAAGGTCTTGAATTTATCTATTTGAAAGACCCAGATTTACCACATGTCGTGGAAGGTGATATAACGCGGATTTCGCAAATCTTACATAACTTATTGAACAACGCTATTAAGTTTACCGAACGTGGTTCGGTAACGCTTAAAGTGCGATATACCAAACATCCAAACGGCAACTTCTTGTCCTTTGATGTCATCGATACGGGTATAGGTATAGCGTCATCGAAACTAGACAGTATTTTTAGAAAATTTGAACAAGCAGACAAAACGACAACCCGAGACTTTGGCGGTACCGGGCTCGGTTTAAGCATCGCAAAACAACTTGCTCAATTAATGAATGGCGATATCACTGTCACCTCATTTATCGGTCAAGGCAGCACGTTTAGTTTTACAATGGCCGCAAAAGAGAGCCACCTGCCTGAGATAACCGTACAGCCAGGTTCTTCCGTGCGCTGCGCTGTTGTAGATGATTTGCAGACCAGTCGCGAATATTTTGAGCACGTGGTCAATGCAATGTCTATCAGGTCTCAATGCTACGATAGTGCAAAAGCGTTCCTGTCAGACACTCCGTTAAGTTTTGACGTTATCATTTTGGATTTATCCATGCCGGAAATGAGCGGTGTTGATTTACTCAAACAATTAAAGACATTAAACCCCAAACCATTTCCGAAGGTTATTTTAATATCTGCGGAGCTCGAAAGATTAGAAGAGGAAAGCGACGATGAAATAATCGGGCTAATTTGGCGAACTCATGTGAAACCGATTAATCGTAGAGAGCTAGAGCACGACCTAAATAAGCTTGTTGATACAACGCCCCAGGTAACTACCGATACCGCAGCGGCTAACAAAAAGAAACGTATCTTACTTGCCGAAGATAACGAAATTAACGCTGAAATCGTTAAAACGATCATGCAGTCTGAAGGCTATAAGTTTCTGCACGTCAAAAATGGTAAAGATGCCATTGACGTGGTTAAACGCCATAACTTCGATCTCATTTTAATGGATTGTAATATGCCCATAATGGGCGGCATCGAAGCGTCTTCTATTTTGCGGAACGCTTTGGATATTACAACGCCAATAGTGGCCCTTACGGCCAATGCGTTTGCAGAAGATAAAGAAGAGTGTTTGGCCGCGGGAATGACTGACTTTATGGCGAAGCCAATAGACAAAGACACCCTCTTATCTTGTATTAGAAAACACTTAGCAAGCTAAGGGGCATGGAGTGCATGGATAGTCGTTACTCATACCCCGTGTGGCCTACTATGCCGTATAGGCAGCTTGTTCTGCAGTATACCCTGGCGCAATAGCAAGATTATCCGTATCAGCAAGACTTTGGCGATTTTTAAGCCAAAGTTGATATTCACCTGAACGCAAACTTGCATGCTTGGTACAGTCTACATTCCAGCGCCTCAATAAATAGCCCGCCATAGCGGCGCGCACTTCTAAGGTGAGTACGCCTTCTTCCATCGCATAATCAAGCTCAATGGCGGTAGGGAATTTAATGTTTTTAGGGTGAGGCACAATCTCAAGAGGAATCAACCTTCCCCACTCTTCATCCTGCTCAATACACTCATGCACTTCAGGCTCTGCTTTAACCGTTACCTTGCTAATGCGGGTTAATACAAAGTCTCGAAAGCTCTGCGACTTTCTGTCAAATGCGCGAACATGCCATCGCTGACCATTATCAACAATACTATGGGGCACAAGTTCACGTGCGCCACTGCCGCTAGATAACGACGTGTAAATAACGCTCATCGCTTTTTTGTTAACTATGGCTTGTACTACTTTCGCTACCACAAAAATATCAGGTACGTTCAGCGAAGACGCACTTTCTACCGGAAAGTGCAAATCGCCAATGGCATCAAACCCGTCTGATATGTCGTTGGCAAGCTTTACCAAGGTACGTTTGGCATCGTGCTCGAAAACTGGAATAAAGTTTTCTGTTTGAAAGTAACGCTTTTCCCTTGGATCGTAGATTAAGTTATCGGGCGCTAGTTCTTTGTAGAGCGTAAAGTCGCGAGAGCCAGCCGATAGCCCTACTTCAAAACGATTTATTAAGTCCTGTCGATGTATAGCCCCTTTAAACAACAGGCAAAAATCGATATACGCCAGTCGTTGGCGTTGAGAAAAAGAAATAGTTTCTAACATGGTGCACACTTATTGTAATTTTATTCAGTGTGGTTCATTTAAAGCCGCATGTAAATAGCAAAAGAAATAAAAAAGCCCAGCACTTGGCTGGGCTTAGCTTTTAAGTATTTAAGGTTTACTGCCTTGCACGTTTGCGTGCGAAAACCATACCGCCTAGAGCTAAAAGAGATAGCGCAAAAGTACCTGGTGCAGGTACTTGAGCGATTTCAAAGCTTGTGCCTTGGGGAGCATTATCAACGATATTATTTCCAAAAAGATCTGATAATTGAGCTTCAGAAAATGAAAGGTCGACCATTCCGCTACTCAGCGCAACTAAAACAAAAGAGAAAATGTTTACCTCAGTTTTGCCATTTTGAAAAAGGTCAACAGGCGCAAATGTAGCACTACTTAGTGATGCTGAATTAGCTGAAGAATCATTAAAAGGCCCAAAAAGTGGCGTACCAATAGCGCCTAAGTCCATAACTGTAGTTGGGTCTAAACTTACAAACAGAGAATCAAACAAAACGGATATGTCATACCCGAAGAAGTATGTTTGAACGCCATTTAATGACAAACCAGAAGCACTCACCGTTGCTGTAATCGTTTCGCCAACGTTATAAGTATCTTTATCTGTTGTAATCGAAATTAGTGCTGCGTTCGCGTTGAAAGTAGCGGCAGCCATTAATAGTAAAAAGAATTTTTTCATTGTTATTTTCCTAAAATTAAATTGCACAATTAGCGCGTGTACACATCGCCATTAATGCCTGAATATCGAAGAAGCTAATTTGGCCGTCGCCGTTAAAATCGTAGCTTTCACCCGTCGCTTGCCCTTGTAAAAACAGTTGATAGAAGGCCATGATATCGTTGTAATCGACATCGTTATCACCATCAAAATCTCCAACTGTCACTTCTTCTGGGAAGTTAAGCACTACCACTACCGGGTCATGATCTGACGAGCGATATGCATCGGCGCCATAATAGCTAGAAAGCTGAGTTTCTGATTTGAATTCAACGTTATAGTCGAACACGCGAGGTTCATCGGCATTAATGTGCCATACCGTTGCGTCTACCACATATTCAGTTAACGATGGACTTGATAAAGCGTGGTCGAGATAACCCATTTCGCCGCCGAAGCTATACGAATAAGCACTATCGCCATCAAAGAAGTTAACTAAGTTGCTGTAGCCAGCCTCTTCAAGCGCAAGGATAGGCTCTTCCTTCGCATAGGCATTTAAATCACCCATTACGATAACGCGGTTAGACAAAATTTCGCTGTTTTGCTCAACAAGTGAAATTAGGCCTTGTGCTGCTTGAGTACGCAGTTCGTTCCAGCAGCCTTGGCCGTCACCTAAATCGGCATTGTTACCCGTAGCACTGCCACAGCTTCCTTTCGACTTAAAGTGGTTTATCGCTAAGGTAAAGTCTTCGCCATTGCTGTTTACACTAAAGCTTTGTAACAGCGGCTGACGGTTACCATAGTCAAACGGTGCGCTAGATGAAGTAACAGGGTTACCCTGAAGTGAAACTACTGCTGGTTTATAGATAATACCTACAGCAATTTCATCACCGCCTAGCTGAGACTCTAATGCAACATAGCTGTACTCATCGCTGCCTAGTTCAGCGTTAACGCTGTCAACTAATGTCGCAATTGCAGCATCGCTGCTATAGCCATCGTTTTCAATTTCAACAAGGCCAAGTACGTCTGCATTCATTGCTACGATAGCAGCAATGGTTTTCGCTTTCTGTCGTTCGAACTCAGCAACTGAATCTGCGCCACGAGAGGTCGGGAATTCCGGGCCATTGAAGTAGTTGAGCACATTAAAGCTAGCCACTTTTACATCACCGATAGCATTTAGCTGTGGTGCAGCAATTCGTGGGTTAGTGCGCACGGTTTGAATATCGCCAATAGGGATGAGGTTGTAAGCACCAAAGGCATAATGTAATACACCTTCTAAGGCTTCTACACTATCTCCCAAGCGCAGTGGGTTGTTGTGCGATAAACCACCTACAGGGAACGGAATATCATCCAAATTCTGTGATGTTTTCCCGTCATCAACCAATAAGGTGTTTCGTGCATTAATTTCCGCTAGCGCCAACGCTTCTGCTGAACCTGCTACAAACTGGTTGGTAGGAATCATTAAGCGCTGAGACGACACATTGAACTGCCCGTAGCGACCAAGATTATAGATATCAGAGACTTTAAGGGTTTGCTCAAAGCTGATTTGCATACCCTCTAGCGCTTCAAGATCGGTATCTGAAGAAAACGGCATAGCAATCGAGGTGTAGACTATACTTTCACCTGCGCCAGTCACCTCTACATCCGCAGATAAAGCGATTTGAGTTACACCAAAGCGCTCACCTACTGTACCTTGTAAACGCACCGCATCGCCCGCTACAGGTAGGCTAAATGAACCTGCGTAAACAAACACACCCTCAGATGTTGATGTATTGTCATCCGAATCAGCTGCTTCTTCCTGAACGAAAAACCCGCTCATATCAGGCACCACTTTTGTGACGACCGCTTCAACAATGACATCACTGCCAATAAGTCCCGACTCCTCGCCGTCGCCTTGAATTGCGCTGATGAGTACCACTTCAGTGATGGGATCCGTTGGGTCTGTCGGGTCGGTTGGGTCTGTCGGGTCGGTTGGATCAGTCGGGTCGGTTGGGTCAGTAGGTTCACTTACTGAACCGTTATGGGCACCAAAATTACTTAGCGTATCCTTAGGAAAGCTATCCCACTCATCAGTAGTAAAAGCAGGGTTTCGGTTAGCGTTTCCGCCTGTCACGGAACTTTTACGCACTAACGTGACGTCTTTACCCCAATTAGTCCTAACGCCGTAAGTACCTAGTGCATCTACCACTTGGCCGTTGTATACCAACTCAACGTAATCGTCGCCGTTAAAGTTTATTACGAAGCTGCTAAGGGTAGAACCACTTGCCAGTAAAGCATCGGCATCTTCATGAGCAAAGGTTGCCACACCACCTGCAGGAATTTCGCCTTCTAGCGCTAAAACTTTACGGTCTGCATCGGCGGTATCGCCGTTTGAAAGTAGTACCAACTCATAGCCAGTTAGGCTTACAGGCTGAGTCGAACTATTGAAAAGCTCTATCGCTTTGTTAAAGCTACCACCCTCGATATACTCTGAAATGTAAACGCTATTGGTTGATGATGGTGTATCGCCACCTGTGTCGCCTCCGGTATCACCGCCGGTATCGCCACCTGTGTCACCGCCCGAGTCTCCGCCAGTGCTATCGCAACTCTCGTTAAAGATAAGTGAAGCGAGTTCAGGTTTATCAATAAACGGGTTACGGTTACCTTGGAACTCAAAAACGCGTTCGTTACGACGACGCTCAAAATCATCTACTGGGTCGCTTTCATGCCACTGAAGCAGAACACAAAGCTTGCCGAAGGCCGCTTCGTCAGTTGTGGTTAAGCGATTCAGCAAGACTAAGTCTTCTTCCGTATCACCCGCGGTATTGCCATCGTATCGCACATCCATGTAAAGCATGGAGCGCGCAACGTCACCTTTTACCGCGTCACGTGGTTCAAACGAGTCACTGTCTACGCGGTTTGCTGGCGCTTCGGAAAGTGCGCTATCGCTGAAGTCAAAATCTAGATTCCCGCGTGAGCTGTTAACTGAAATGTCAGTAGGACGTAGGTGCAGGATGTCGCTATAAGCCGTTAAACTTGTGCTTGAGAAGCCATGACTTTTCGCCCAAACGTGCTCGCGGTTCCAATTGTCTTGGTTAGTACTTTGACTACCGCTTCCGTTAGTAAATTTATCTTGCGATATGCCCTTGTAAAACAAAATGACGTTTTCAGTATTTGAAGGGTCTTCATCAGTGTAAGTTAACGCGGTCCACACCTCTGAATACGATAGCGTGCGATGGCCATTTTCAATGATTGCGTGCGTTGTTTCTTTTAATGTTTGTGCACTTTCACCATTGGCTATGGCCGTATCGAGCGTGGCGTAATAGTCTGAAGCAACAAAGTCGCTCGCTAAATTAATCGCCTCTAGATCTGGACAGTTAAAACAGGTGCCGCTTAAGAAAAGCAGTTCGTCTGAAGGTTCACCGCCTTCGTCAGGTGTATCGCCGCCGTCTGTCGCCCCAGACGAGCTAACTGAAATGCTTTCAAGGTTTAGATATTCGGATCCTGCGTTGTTTGCCATAGCAACTTTAAGAACAAGGCTGTTCCCGCTGCCAATAGCAGCCGAAACGTTGCCGTTCTCAAAATCGTCTTTTACTGTGTGGTCACTACCAGCGATAGGCGCAATAAGTTCAAATGCCCCACCGTCGATGGAATAGAAAACGTCAATATAGTCAGCCTCTTCCATCGTACCGCTTTTAGATAACAAAGCGTCGATAGTAATGTCACCCTGACCGGTTATGTCTATAGACTCACTTTGCCACACCACTTCGCCATCAACATCACGCGCTTGCATTGCGCCATTTGCTACGCGAAACCAGTCTGACGTTGCCGTTAATTCACCCGTGGAAACATCAATTGACCAGCGACTTACATCTTCAATAGTGACATTAGTTCCTATTTCGATGGGGCCAGTGGCGCCCTTGCCTTGCAGCTCACTGGCTTCGAAATCTTCTTGCCATAGCGTATCTGCACCTGCGTTTAGCGATATTACGCCCAAGGATAATGCCCCGGCTAATAGTGCATTAATCACTTTTGCTGACTTTCTCAGCGTGTACTTTTGTGTGTTACCCTCATTAATCATTTTGCTTTCCGCTTTTTGTATAAGGAAGGTATAAATTCATATACATACGTATACACAGCAAGCAGTTAACGAAAATAATAATATAAACGTCACACTTCAATAAATTCATAAACTTAAGCGTTTAAAATAAGTTTACTTGTTTATTAACTCTACTGAACCTTGGTACAGGGAAAGTTGATTTGTCACATATCTAAAATGTTTCAAAATTGAAACATTTAAATGGTTTATCGTGGTGCATATTACCGTTTTATGCACAAAAAAAGAGCGCACATCAGGCGCTCTTTTTGGAGTTCTTTATTAAATAGTAAAGACGAGGCTGCCTTTACCATACCTTTATTTTAATGCTCTGAATGTAAGAAGTTCCCAAGGATTTTTTGAGACGCAAGTTTCCGCCCCATACATTGCTGCGATGTCACTTAAAAGTGATAACGGCGCAGCTGCATTTGCATTTCTTTTATTTGCTGAACTAGGGCGTCACAGTTATCAACCACTTCTTTTGCGTAATCACTATTCGCGCTGCCTACATGCTGAATACTATTTAACCCTTTGTTTACATCATCAGCCACCGAGGTTTGGCCTTCTGCCATCGTCGAGGCATCTTGGTTAAGTGCGGTAATGCGCGCGACCGCGTCTAGCGCTTGCTTTAACGAATCACCGGCGTTTTTAGTCGTTTCCACGGTTTTAAACGCTGTTTCTTTGTTTTGCTGCATTTTTTCAGAGGCCACACGACTACCCTGCTGTAAGCGTTCGATCATAATGCGAATTTCTTCGGTCGAAGATTGCGTTCTACTGGCCAAAGAGCGCACTTCATCGGCCACGACCGCAAAGCCCCTTCCCTGTTCACCCGCACGTGCGGCTTCTATCGCAGCGTTTAACGCGAGAAGATTCGTCTGCTCGGCGATATTTCTAATTACTTCCATTACACCGCTAATTTCTTCGCTTGCCTGCGCTAACTCGGTTATCACCTGCACAGAAGCGTCTACATCATTCGCTTGCGATTGAATATCATTAATGGTTTCAGCCAACACGCTCACGCTATTTCTTGTATCTTGATCGGCCGCGTGCGCAGCTTCACTTGAACTGCGTATTGTCGAAGACACGGTTCTTGCGTTTTCTTGCATTAACGAAATAGCATTGTCTATTGAATCAGTTTCCTGACTAAGCTGAGAGACAGACTCTTGTGAACGCATGGCGGTAATATTGAGAGCTTCTGACTTAGCCAGCATATGGTCAGTGGCCACATCTACACTTTGTAGCGTGTCTTGCAGTTGACTTAAAAGGCCATTAAATGCGCGGGCCATGATGCCAAATTCATCACTCCGGGAGGCTTGGAAACGAAAGGTTAAATCCCCTTCGCCTGAAGAAAGGTTATTCACTACACCAATAAACTCTTCTAGAGGCCGTCCCACAATATATTTCACTAAAAGCCAAATAGTAACAAGCACACCTGCACTGGCTAATACTATCTTAAGAACCACACTAAGAACGGCATTTCTTACCATTGCAGATTTTTCCGCGGTAGAAGCCGCGAGAATGATGTCATAGCCCCATGGCGAAAAAGGAACCTCCGTCACCATCCAGTTGTCATTGTTCGCTAGCGCATTAGCAACTTCTTTACTATCCACGTGGGATGAATGCATTCGAATATTGCCCTTGGCATCGCGTAGCGCTACAAACCCCTCTTTTAATACGTGACTTTGCTTTATTGCTTGCTCGAGCACCTGCAAATCGGCGGAATACCCGACGTACCAAATACCAATAACCTCGCCGGCGTCATTAAACATGGGCTCATAACCGGTAAGATAGGGACTGCCAAGTATATCGACTGCACCGTAGTAAGCCTGTTGTTGGTTTATTTTCTTAATGGCTTTGCCATTTGGCGCTAACTTTGTGCCTATGGCACGTTCGCCATTTTTTATCACGTTAGTGCTAATGCGAATATAATCGTCACCAGTCTTACTGAAAATGGTAGCCGTGCCGCCCATAACCTCGGTTAAGCTATCCACTAAATCGAAAGAGTTGGCCTGAGGGGCCGAACCTAATCGCACCTGGCGCGCCTGTGTATTCTTCACACTTACATAGTCACCTTGATTCGGCACGCCAAGCGCGTCTGCGCGCAGTTTAAGCAGCGACATACTGCTTTTTACACGCTCTAGCATTATGGCATCGGTGATCGTGAGAATATTTACCAGCCTATCTGCAGTATTGGATTTTTGTTCTTGGACCTGATCAGATATAGTCGACGACGTTGTTATGACCGTTGCCGTAGCGACTATTAACGCGAGTAAAGCAATGACAGCAGAGATAGAAAATAAAAACTTTCTTTGAATAGACATGTATGTTCTCAGTTTAACAAGGTTTAAAACTCTTCACTCCTTTGAGTAGCACTAAATCCAACGACCTAATAAAAAGCCAGTATTACACGCAAAATTGCCTTTATTGAATTTAGGCTACTTTGACATTAAGGCAAATTATCCAATCGTTTATAATTTCATGAAAAATTGAGAATTTGACAGCCTATTAAGGTCAACAACTACTTCATGTGAACTTTCCCACCCACGATTTTAAATGCCGGCGCGCCCCGAATCATTGCGTTTCTAGCAAACTGCCCTTTGCAGGACGGGCAAATACCCTCTTTTTCGGTGTAATCCTCAACAATGCGCTCTTTGAAACATTTAACTAAGGCCCCCTTGCCGCCTTTACGATACTTAAACAACTGAAACTTACACTTAGCGCAATAAATTTGTACGGTTCTTACGGGACCTTTTGGGTTAGGTTTTGCCATAGCTAACTTAGTTGCTCCATTTTTAAATTTCATCTTTTGTCGAAGTGCGACAAATTACTAATCTTGGTTATACTCTATATTGGGCAGTCCGCCCTAGTGTAACAACGACTCCTCAACACAGCATCCGTTGTCGAGTAGCGAATGAAGGTAATATCAATGAAGATAATTGCAGCCCTGTGTTTTTTGTTGTCAGCCCCACTCTATGCCGGCACCGCAGTAATTGTTAACGCTAACAATAATTCTGGAATAGACATCGATACGGTAAAGAAAATCTATTTAGGTAAGGTAAAAGCATTTCCTGACGGCAGCCGTGCTATTCCGCTTACATTTGAACAAGGCAATAACACAAGAAACGCATTCAATAATAATGTACTGGGTAAATCTGAGTCTCAATACTCTGCATTTTGGTCAAAGCTTGTTTTTACGGGTAGGGGTACACCACCAGAGATGATAGCGACCGAAGACGAAATGCTTAACCTTGTTGCTACTAACCCAAATACCATCGGCTTTATTGACGAAAGTAAAGTGGACAGTAACGTCAAAGTAGTGGGTACATTTTAGGTAGTTTCACATTTGCAGTAAAAGCGACGCCACGTTGTTTATTCGCGTCGCTTCGATTCTGCTTATTCAATCGGGGTAGTTAGCGAAATGATTGATGTTGGCAAACGCCATAATCACGTCTTTAGCAAAATCTACCCTAGGATTTCGTAACGCCCCTTTCTTCCACACAAGATAAATTTCATTTTCAGGCCCGCTTTTACCAAGCGGTATTAATTCACCTTTCGCAATCCCTTCTTTACACAGATAGTCTGGTAACACCGAGTAACCAATACCGGCTTTTACAATGCTGCTTATTGCACGGATATCTGGGCATACAGCAGCAACCGGCGACTCGCATGGCGCGTTAAAAACCTCTGAAAAATAACGGCGAATCAGTGGGAGTTGCTCGTCGTAGGTTACAAGTTTATGCTGATTTAATAGCGCTGCGGTTATTTCTTCATCTTTGAGAAGCTTTCCTTGAACTCGATTCATAACCAGAATTAAACGCTCTTTATCTAACATTTGGTATTCATACATTGCATCCGTCGGTTCTGATGCGGTGATAGCAAGTTCGGCAACATCATTTTCCAGCAACGCATAGGTGTTATTTTTATTGCCTGTATGAATAACTAAGTTCACCTTATCGGCCTGTAGTAGGTTAGCAAGCGCTGGCCCCGCCACCGAACTTAGATATTCTGCCGGCCCAGCGAGGTGTAATGTGCCGTGGTCGGTGGATGCTCTACTGCGTATAGACGCTACTTTTTGCTCTAACGTATCGATATGACTGGCCACCTGAAGAGCTAAATCGTCGGCAATTGGTGTAGGCTCCACTCCCCGCGCTTTTCTCACAAAAAGCTCTTTGCCAACAATATTCTCCATGGCTTGGATGTGTGATGTCACTGCCGGCTGTGACATATGCAGGCGCGATGCAGCACGTGTAATATTCCCACTTCGATATACTTCTACGAAGGTTTTAAGCTGAGTTAAATAAGACATTAATCATTACCCATCAGATTTTTGATGACTCATACTAATTTATCTGACTTCTGCATTTAAGCCAATCACTCTAAGATGCCATCAAATTCTATACACAGCGAAATTCGCTAAATAATTAAGGACAGGCAACATATGCTTAATTTTACATTTAAAAATCAAACCGAAATCTTATTCGGCAAAGGCCAGCTTAGTGAAGTGTCTTCGCGCCTGCCGGCAAAAGCAAAAGTTCTGTTTTTATACGGTGGTGGCTCTATAAAAAAGAATGGTATTTACGACAAAGTTAATTCCGCACTGGAAGGTGCCAACGTTATAGAGTTTCAAGGCGTTGAGCCCAATCCTGAGTTCGAAACCCTTATGAAAGCGGTTCAGGTTGCTCGCGAAAACGACGTAAACTTTATCTTAGCGGTTGGCGGCGGTAGCGTTATTGACGGCGCTAAATTCATTGCCGCGGCGGTAAATTTTGAAGGCGATCCGTGGGACATATTGATAAAAGGCGCGGCATTTGAAAACCCATTACCAGTGGGCGCAGTATTAACACTTCCTGCAACGGGCTCAGAGAGCAACGGCAATTCAGTAGTAAACCGTAAAGAAACCTCGCAAAAACGCGCTTTTTCTTCAGAAACAGTACAACCTGTTTTTGCGGTTCTTGACCCAGAATTTACGTATTCACTGCCACCGCGCCAGGTATCGAACGGTGTGGTTGATGCCTTCGTTCACGTAATTGAGCAGTACCTTACATACCCTGTGAATGCGCCGCTTCAGGACCGTTTTGCTGAAGGTATTTTACAAACATTGGTTCAGGAAGGGCCTAAAGCACTGGCTACGCCAGAAGATTACGATGTACGCGCAAACGTCATGTGGTCAGCCACAATGGCGCTTAACGGGCTAATTGGCAAGGGCGTACCACAAGATTGGGGCACGCACATGATTGGTCACGAACTTACTGCGCTGCATGGTCTTGATCACGCGGTCACCTTAGCAATTGTCTTGCCTTCACTGATGTTCGTGCAGCGCGACAAGAAACAAGAAAAAATCTTGCAGTTAGGTGAGCGCGTATTTGGTATTAAAGAAGATGACAAAGACAAAGCTATCGACCTAACCATAAAAGCCGTACAGGACTTCTTCGAATCTATGCAGATTAAAACTCGTCTATCAGACTACGACATTGAAAAGTCTGCCATTGATGGGCTTGTTGAAAATCTAGAGCGCAATGGTTTGACTGCCCTTGGTGAACACGGCGACATTGACCTGGCAAAAGCCCGTGAAATCCTAACACTAGCCGCCTAAATACCGAGTTAAGTTGTAGTAGCGTGTGAAACTACGCACCTCGTTAAGACAGCAAAGCCTACGAGCTTTGCTGTCTTTTTTTGTAACCTTGCATTTAGGTGTTTTAAATTGCCCTGCTGTCGCCCCCAGCCTGCTTCGATACTTGCTTTTTTGTAAGTTACGATTACAGTTGGTTGGAGCCTAGTTTACAAATGGAAGAATGCAGGTCATTAACTTATTCCCCTCCACAGTGAATATCACTGATCTACTCTCAATTCGCAGACAACGTGTTATTCAGATAAGCGTTGTAACCGGCTGTGGGCTATTCGCGTCACTACTTGCAGCGAGAGGGATCACCTTCGACATCTTTCTTTTGGGTATATTATCTTTATTACTTAGTGCAGTTCTCGCTTACAAGCGTTACGTGGCCACCAGCAGTTACCTTCTTCTAAGCGCCATGTCATCAATGTTGTTCGCGCTTTCAGCAACGGGAGCCGGCGTGTTTGATATAGCCATGCTTGGCTACCCTGGCGTAATTATTTTTGCGGCATTGCTAGGCGGCGTAGCGCTATTTGGCACAGTTCTCTCGCTAGTCCTGCTGCAATGTATCGGGCTTAGTTGGCTAATTATGCACGATATAGTGGCCCCCCATCCTCCTGTACTCTCGTGGTCTCATCTGCTTTTCATCATCGTTATCTTTGTTGTAACGGGCTTTAGCGTATTTGTTTTAGTTCAGGATATACGACGGCTAATGGCTTCGCTGCAGCGGGAGTACACAAAAGTCGAGCAGAATAGAGCCCATATTCAACACCTTGCGCACCACGACCCACTAACCAATTTACCAAATAGGGTTATGGGGGAACGTTTGTTTAACGAAAAACTGCGCGAGAGCGAAGAAAGTGGTTTGCAGCTTGCGGTATTGTTTACCGATTTAGATAATTTTAAGCCCGTCAATGACGCATTAGGCCATGCCGCCGGAGACCGTTTTTTACAAAAAATATCTCAAACAATTACCGACAACCTGACAGCGAACGAATGCCTTATTCGGTTTGGTGGTGACGAATTTATTGTTCTCGCGGCACAGATAAAGACGCGCTCTCAAATTGAGAATTTGTGTCAGAACTTAATTCAATGGTGTTCGTCGGAATTTGAAGTACTACAAACAAAAATCGTTGTATCAGGCTCTATAGGCGTAGCGCAAGCGCCTTACGATGGCGTCAAGTTTAAGCAGTTATGCCGAAAGGCCGATATCGCCATGTATGAGGCTAAACGCAATGGCAGAAATCGCTTTGAGTTTTACGATGTGCGTTTTGACGAAGAAAGTGATGAAAAGTTTTCGCTAATTCAACGATTGCGCCCTGCAGTTCAAGCAAATACGTTAGCGGTGTATTACCAGCCCCTCATCGATTTAAAGACGGGTAACATATGTGCACTTGAAGCCTTGCTGCGCTGGCCTCAAGAAGATGGCTCTATGATCTTCCCCGATAAATTTATCCCGCTAGCTGAAAGCAGCGGTCTCATAGACACGCTAGGTGCATGGGTTTTAAACCAAGCCTGTATGTTTTGCGCTAAGCAACAACAAAATGGTAATAGCGAGTTATCCATTGCGGTGAATTTATCATTTGCACAGTTCAAAGACGGTAATCTGCCACAAATCGTAAAGGGTGCGTTAGAAATTTCCCAGCTAGCTCCAGAACATTTAGAGCTTGAGCTAACAGAATCTATTTTGGCCGACGACAATGGCAATGTTATTCAACAGCTTGAGCAAATAAAAAGCCTTGGCGTTACGTTCGCAATTGATGATTTTGGTACTGGGTATTCGAATCTTAATTACCTTCGTACATTCAGTGCCCAAAAATTAAAAATAGATCGTATTTTTATCAATACATTGGGCTTTGACGAAAAAGATTTGCCCTTAGTCACAGCAATAATAAGTATCGCTGAAAGTTTAGGTATGGCAACCGTGGCAGAGGGTATTGAGAATGAAGCTGCGCTAAAAAAGATTACTGAAATGGGCTGTGACATTGGTCAAGGATACTATTGGAGTAAGCCTGTACCAGCGGAACAAATTGAAAGGCTAATTGAAGCGCAATCCCCCACTAACCAGCGGTAAAAAGTTATTAGGCTACGCCGGCTAGTGATATTGGAGCGTTGCTTTTACTGCCTATTTAAAAGCCATGATAAGTTACAAACTCTTCGTTATCGGCGCGGGTAGAGCGCACGTCATTAGCAGGAAAATCAGGGTCGGGATAGCCTAAAGCAATACAAATCATAATGGCTTCATCATCGGGAATATTAGCGCACTGGTGTACCACTTCAGACTGCATGATACCCTGACCGTTTATCACACAACCTAACCCTAAATCCCACGCTGCTAGAACAATGCCATATGCTAGCGACCCTAGACCAAATTGGGTTATTCCAGCAGGCTCTAGAGATCTATCATATGTGAGAACCAGCGAAACGGGTGCATCAAACTGCCTGAAGCCTCGCATCATCCAATCCATGCGCTTTTCTTTGTCTTCACGCGATATTCCCATCACGTCGAACAATTGAATAGCCACATCAATTTGGCGCTGACGATGAATACCCTCGTAGTCTTCCTTATAAGGAAAGTCACGAACGTGCGGCTTACCTTCAAGCGTATTTTTGGTGTTGCCTTCGCGAATTCTATCGAGGACATCGCCAGTTACCGCATGAATTTTCCATGTTTGTGTGTTGTAAGATGACGGCGCCCACTTCGCGGAGTTGATAATTGCGTCTACCGTTTCTTTTGTTACGGGCTGCTTTGTAAACCCTCGTACACTTTTTCTCGATGCTGCAAATTCCGCAAAATTCATGAACTTCCTTAAACCCTATGTTTTTCAAGCCAAATTGTTAAATTAGAGTAAACAGTAGAGGTTGAGTGTTCAATAGCGTCAGCACCTTATTAAGATTGTTTGTTTTTATAGATGTATATTCAACAACTCAAATTAAGATGGCTTTCCTTTTTTAACGCATTTAAGAATCTACAACTGTATTCGACGTTCTATTTGCTTCCCTCGATTAACGCTCTCGGACGACAGGGAAAAGTTAAACTTTCGATTAAATCAAGCTTTGGCAATTTGCGATAATGGCATTCGTAGCATACGTTTAAACTAAAAATAAGCCTTGTTGTTTACGTATGTCCCTATTTAAGAAATCAAAAACTGAACAATCCGCTCCGCGTCTAGCCCCTTGGAAAATAGCGATTATCGACGATGAAGAGGGAATACATGAAGTTACCAAGTTAACGCTGCGCAAATTTACCTTTGAAAAGCGTGGCGTAGAGTTTTTATCTGCCCATAGTGGAGAGGAAGGTTTAGCCCTCTTCAAAGCACACCCCGACATCGCGCTGGCGTTTGTAGATGTAGTAATGGAAACCGACGATGCTGGGTTAAAACTGGTAGACGCCATTCGAAACGAGCTTAATAACCGTGTTAGCCGCCTTATATTACGAACCGGTCAGCCCGGCCAAGCCCCAGAAGAAGATGTTATCCGTCGGTACGATATTAATGATTACAAAGCAAAGACTGAGCTTTCCTCTTTAAAACTAAAATCCTGTGTTTACACCGCCATTCGCTCTTATCGTGATATTCAAACCATAGAGCAAGGTAAACGCGGAATGGAGGACGTGCTTAAATCCTCTTCATCTGTATTGGCCAGCCAGTCTTTGGCCCAATTTGGGACAGCGGTGCTTAAACAAACGCTGACCCTTTTAAATTTAAATAATTCAGTGCTCTACCTGTCTACCCAGCACACTGACCTCTATGGTGATACCACTATGACGGTGTTAGGGGCCAGTGGCGATTTAATTGGGCTGTGTGAGCCCGGCATCTCAAAGCAGATTCCGGAAAGCATTGCTGATGAAGTCAACCAAGTTTTGTTAAGCAAAACGCACCTTCAAACGAAAGACCGTTTTATTGGTTATTACCCTACAGGGGAAGACAGCCACAACATTTTGTATATGAAGCTTAATGAACCATTAGACGCCCTTCAACGCAAAACCTTGGAAATGTTTGCATCTAACGTGGCTATCATTTTTCAAAATCTCACACAAAAAGAAGATATCCAGCAAACCCAGAAAGAGCTAATCATGGTGCTTAGCGACGCCATTGAAATGCGAAGCAAAGAAACCGGCGGCCACGTTAGGCGGGTTATTTTAATGACTGAGTTTTTGTCAGAAAAACTCCACATGAGTAGAGAGTTTATTGACACCATTCGATACTCAGCGGCGCTTCACGACGTGGGTAAAATCAGTATTCCTGAAACCATTTTGCACAAGCCGGGCAAGCTTGACCCAGAAGAATGGGAGATTATGAAAACCCATGCGCAAAAAGGCTATGATTTGCTTGCCGAATCGGATCGCATTGTTGCAAAAATGGGGGCCATCATTGCCAAGACCCACCACGAACGGTGGGACGGCAATGGCTATCCTGAAGGTTTATCGGGCGATGATATTCCCATTGAAGGGCGCATTATGGCCATTGTTGATGTGGTTGACGCCCTACTATCCAAGCGCTGTTACAAGCCCGCCTGGAGCGAGGAAGACGTAAAAGCTTACCTTGAGGAAAACGCAGGCAAACAGTTTGACCCACTAATTACCCATATCATGCTTGAACATTTCGACAAAATACTAGAAATACGCGCGTTAGAACCGGACGAAGATGAATGAAAGAAGCATTAGAATTAATTTTACTACGTGTTAGCCAAAGCGAAGATATTGATAAAGGTGAATTGAATGTGGCGTCACGGCTTATTATCAACTCCGTCTGCGAAGGGTTGAAAATTACGCGGGCGGGTATTTGGCTATACGACCAACAGCAAACACTTGTTCAATGTACCCTATTAATCGATAAAGGGAACGACCTAGATAGCGAAAGCTTGGTGCTCACTCGTAAAGATTTCCCACACTATTTCGAAGCCCTAGACTCAGGGAGAACCATAGCCGCTCACAACGCGCTAACAGATGTTGCCACCTTCGAGTTTGCTGACGTCTACCTCGGCCCTTTAAATATTAGCTCAATGCTTGATGTTCCTATTCGACACAGAGGAAAAATGATAGGAATAATTTGTTGTGAGCATCAAGGTGAAGCGCGACACTGGGAGGCTGATGAGATGGTATTTGCCGCCTCTCTGGCTGACCTATATGGCCGCGCGGTAAGCGCTAATGAACGCGCTGATTATGAAGCGCAACTACTAGAGGCAAATCAAACGTTAGAACAAAAAGTAAAAAATCGCACAGCAGAGCTAGAAGCCGCCCAAGAAAAACTTATCGAGTCAGAAAAAATGGCCGCTTTAGGTAACCTTGTAGCTGGCATCGCTCACGAAGTTAATACACCTTTAGGTATCGCACTCACCTCTGTCAGTAACTGCAAAGAAGAGCTAAAAGACATTTATCGAGACTTCGAAAATGATGAATTGACTGAACAAGGCTTTAAAGATTTTGAAGCAATATGCTCTGAAGGATTAACTCTAGCGGAAACAAGCCTTGTGCGGGCCGCGCACTTAGTTCAAGACTTTAAGCGAACCTCTGCCGATCAAACCTCGCTGGAAATTGAGGAAATTGCGCTGGATGAATATATTCCACGGGTTTGTAATCCATTAAAGCCCATGCTCCGCAAGGAGCAAATCGAGCTTTCTATAGACGTCACGCCCAATTTAGTAATTACCACTTGTCCCGGCATTATTGCCCAGCTATTAACGAACTTAATATCGAACGCGCAGCGTCACGCCTTTGGTCCGTCAGTAGACAACGATATAAACAAAGTTGCTGTAAGCTGTAGCCAAAATGACATAGGTGTTGTAATAAGCGTTCAAGACAATGGAAAAGGCATTCCTGAAGAGCTTCATAAAAAAGTGTTCGAGCCGTTTTATACAACTGCACGCGATAAAGGTGGCACGGGTTTAGGCTTGAATATTTTATACAATCTTGTTCGACAGAAGTTTAACGGAGAAATTGACTTAACCTCAGCCCCAGGGGAAGGAACTACGGTGACGGTTTGTATACCTTTTGAAAGTTAGTGCTATTTTACTTTATAAACCATTTGCGTTGATTGAACCAAAACAAGAAGCGCGGCATAGTTTAAATGTCGTGCTTACGACAGACCTATGGCCACCAATACATGTAGTTGCTTTTTGGCTATATGAAACAAAGAAAACAATACCGAGAGCGTTGGGTAGGTGCACTTCCAAATGCCGACGTTCCGGTTCGACTAACTGCTGGCATGACAGATCCTATTTCTGGCGCACACATGATGGCCAGATACAAAGCACTTATTCCAAACGCTGACGTGGTTGAGGTTACTGATATTGGGCATTACCCGCAGATTGAAAGTGCTGAGTTGGTTTTAGAATCAATTTTTGGATTTATTGAAGATTAGGTGCGTGGGTGTCGCTTCTTAGAGAGAAGTTGGTCGGTGTGAGAGGATTTGAACCTCCGACCCCTGACACCCCATAAAAGAACCACAAGTTCATAAAAACCTAATAAAAACACACACTTCAAAGATAAATCATGCACTTACACCATACCCCACCAATAAAAGTTTGTATCTAAAATATACTGGAAATAACGGTTTATTGCTTTAAAATGGCTACAAAACGGCTACTAAATTTAAAACGGTAGCCACCAGCCACATATTAGCAGGGGTTCACAGTGAACACAGTAACCGCAGAAACCAGTATTACTAAAACCAAGGTTAATACTTTTAAGAAGACAGCAAACTTAAATGATCAGTTAGGTTGTGACCTCATAAAAGGCTTTCATCTAAAGAAGACACGAAACGAAAGTACAAAGCAAAACAATAAAGGTGAAACGGTTAAGGTTAACGCTCGCTTTGTATGGCGTTATCGCTATACAGACGCGGGTGGGAAAAGGCGAACCGTTACAATTGGTGATTATGATGCTTACCCGGCCCCTAAAGAAGCCGCTGGCGTGGCTAACAGTTGGAAATATAAAGAAGTTGACCCCTTAGAGGAGAAGAAAAAGAAAACGGCTGAAAAGCAGGCACAGGAACAAGAAGAAGCAAAACGCCAATACCTAAAGCTTGGCGCATACTTTAAACAGTATGAAAAAGTGATACCTGACTCACCCGACGTATTGAGAAAAATTGAAGTAGAGTTCAAGCACCTGTTTGACCGAGAAATGGACAAGTTGACCCCGCAAGATATTACGGCTTGGTACAATAAGAGAAAAGGCGCAGGATGCAAGCGTTCTACCTTAGTAGGCTATTTTGGAGCATTGAAAGCTATGCTCAACCATGCCGCAGGGAAAAAGAAAGGTGAGCAAAACGATAACCCTATTCTTGAAGTTAACCCATTGCGCGACTACTCATTACCGAAAATGACTAAGAGCGAAAGACAACAGGCTTTAATTGAAAAAGATGAACAACTAGCCAAGCGCGATATATTTTCAGACGAAATAAAGCAAAAAATTGATATCGGCTTACAGAAGTATGCAGAAGAATTAAGAGAGCAAAGAAGACGAAGCAGAAAGCACGGTAAACCACATTTACAGGATTTGGACAAAGTAGCCTATCCTCATTGGTTTATTCCGTTTTGCACCATAGCTAGGCTAACAGGGATGCGCCCCAGCGACATTTATGCGCTTAGATGGTCAAACATCCATACAAATGATTTACAGCGCACACAGACGCTTATATTTACACCTAAGAAAACACAACACAAAAGTGACAACCCAATCACTGTAAAATTCCCAATCCCTCCAATGCTGAAAGCTGTCTTAGATAATTGGCGCAATCAGCAGCGTGAGCAGGATAATGGCCTTATATTTAAGTCAGAAAGAACTGGCAGAGAGCTTGAACGAAAAGCACACTTAAAGCACTGGGAACACATAAAGCAGCTTGGTGAACTACCTAACGATTTACAGTTCTATTCTTTTAGGCATAACTTCATCAGCGGCCTTGTGAGAGACGGTATACCGCTTATAAAAATAGCCAAGCTTGTAGGTCACTCTGACACGACAATGATCGTTCAGAACTATTTAAGAATGGATGAAGAAGACCTACTCGACGTAACTATGCTTGCATCACAAAGCTGGGCTAGTGATAAGGTAGAAACGGAAAATAAGGAAGACATAGCATAATGAACAGTGCAGGATTTTTACCAACCAAAACCAAACCAAGTGAGTTTGACTCATTCTACGAAAATATTGAGTGGATAAAGGCGCTCGTAGACTGGGATAAAGGCTATAAAACCAGCCTTGCACAAATGCTTGCATATATGAGACCGCCAGTAGAATTTATGCCCATTGTTGCCGACATTGTAGAGGGCACTAGAAAGTCTAGTAATAAAGGCCAAAGTGGCAGAACGCACAAACCAAGTGAAACGCTCAAAATCGCTCTTGAAATTGAGCGAGCCGTAGGCGGTATGAAGTACCTTTCCAAAGGTGAAGGACTAGAACATCTTGAAAATTATTTATCGGCTAATGGCGTGAAACGAAACGGAGAAGCTATTGACCTCCACCATGCTTACGAAAAGCAAGCGGTAGTATGGAGAGAATTAATTGCCAAGAAACACGATATTTCTATACACACAGCAATTAATTACGAAAAAAAATTGAAAAAACTTAAAGAAAATTGGCCTCAAATATAGTGATTAGTACGTGAAACCCCATTTAGCGTACTAATCACTATTACATTGTTTTTAAAAGCAAATGTTCTAATTACCTCAGTCGCAACAAACAGATGATTGAGGTAACAACATGGCAACAACAACTACCACCCCTAGTTCAGACTTACTACGCCCAAAACAAGCGGCTGCATACTTAAACATGCACCGAATTACGCTTCATAGATTAGGCGAGCGAGACCCGCACTTCCCCCGCAAGTTAAAATTCGGTGAACGTCTTTGCTATTACCGCAAAAGCGACCTTGATGCTTGGTTAGCTGGGCAGGAGGCGTAAGCATGAAAACTAAAGCAGATTACAGCCGCGAATACTTCCCAGTAATTTTAGAAAATGGTTCGCGTTTTAGCGCCCTACTTCGATTCATTATGACCCGCCTAAATCGCGGTGACATGCGACAAGTAAGCGTGTTTTCTGTCTGCAGTAAGCAGAGTTTTACGCCCTCAGAAGTAAGAAAGGCGTTTGATTTACTGGAATCACGCGAGGTTGTCACTTTTTCAGTTCACAAGGCCAATTCAGGCGAATTTATAACAGTTCACCTTACTAGCTTAGGCCGTGAAATATTTAAGGGGCTACGTGATGAAGCATAACAGGAAAGCACAGCGCAGCCGCAAACAGTATTTTTTCGACAAAAGACGACAGCAGCAAGGGGGCGAGTAAATGAGCATCCTAAACAAAAACGCCTCACTGATAGCTGGAACTACCAGTAAGGCTACACCGATAAATGACCTTGGCGGGAACATTAATCAGCAGCACGAGTATAACGGCAACGAGGAAGAAAACGCAAAGCACGATAGTTTTCTAGCCATGCTTTGTAGTGGGTTCGGGCAATATCACAGCCTAAAGCACAAGACCAACCCGAAACCGTATAGCACCATAAGCATTAATGAAATTGAAAGCTTAATGCAGAACCCAGAGGACGTACCTAAAAAACGCGCTCAGTGGTTTATACCTACAAATTTTAAGTCACGCGACGTTATAGAGTTACGTGCTAATGCGCAATATTTTGCGCTATGGGCAGACATTGACGAGCCACAAGGCCAAACCTTTGTCGAAATGTTTAATAAGGCTTGTTCAGCATTACCTTTTACGTGCTATGGCTACACTAGCAAGAGTGCAACGGCAGACACACAAAAAGCGCGGCTTATATATCCGCTCGATTACCCTGTAAGCGGTAATGACTTTGAAGTATTACAAAAGATACTCAACAACAAGCTGGAAGCCGTTGGAATCATACCAGACCGTAAAACAGAAGTAGCAAACCAAATATGCTACTTACCCAATAAAGGCGAGTTTTACGACTTCATGGAAAACCCTTTTGATCCTCTGATCTCACTTGATGACTTAGGAGAAGAATATCGCAACGAATTACGGGCGCAGGAAGCGCAACAGGCCGAAATAAACAAGCGACTTACCGAAAGCTTAAACAAAGCTAAAGAGCGCATAGCAAGCGGCACACTTAGCCCAATAGACGCTTACAACGACAATTACAGAGTAACGGACTTATTAGAACTCTACGGCGGCAAAGTTAAGGGCGAAAGAGCAATATCGCCCCTGTCTGAAAGCGGTAACGCTCAAATGAGGATCGTAGATAACAAGCTTCTTAGTCATCATGGTAGTGATATGGAAAACGAACTTGGCAAGCTAACCCAAGGCGGCAAAGCGCGGCTAATAGATAGCTTTGACCTGTTCAAGTTCTTTGAGTGTGGCAATAACCAAAACACAGCAATTAAAAAGGCTGGCGATATGTTCACTACTGCAAGCGGAGCGAGTATCACACAGCAAAACCAGCGTAATTACATGGAATCACTAAGCACTGACCCGCAAGCCATAGAAGCGGTGAAAAATATGTTTGATACAGAGCAAAAGCAGAAGTTCGACTTTTCAAAGTTCTCACTTAATGGGAGTTCACACACTATGAAAGCGCAAATGTTAGACGACACTTTCATTCTTGAGGGAATCGCCATTCAAGGGCAAGCCACTGTACTTTATGCAAAGCCCAATAGCGGTAAAACGTTATTAACGTTGTTCTTACTTAGAGAGGGAGCGCGTAAGGGAAATTTTAAACCAGAGGACGTTTTTTACATTAATGCTGACGACAATTACAAAGGCTTAGTAACAAAGCTAGAAATTGCGGAGCGATACAAGTTCAATATGGTTGCACCTGGCTTTAATGACTTCAATGTAAATGAATTTGCCCAATACATTGCACACATGATTCAAGCTGATGAGTGCAACGGTAAAGTCATTATCTTGGACACGCTAAAGAAGTTCACTAACATTATGGATAAGAAAGTATCTAGTGACTTCGGAAAAATAATGAGGGGCTTTGTCACAAAAGGCGGCACGATGATTATGCTAGCCCACACCAACAAGAACAGAGACAACGACGGTAAAGTAGTTTTCTCAGGCACTAGCGACATCGTAGACGATGTAGATTGTGCTTACACAATAGACGTTACCGAACAAAACGATATTACAAAAACCGTGTTATTTGAAAACATTAAAAGTCGTGGCGATGTAGAACAGGATATTGCTTTCAGTTATGCCAATAAAGTTACTCAGGCTGACGGTGGTTATTTAGCCTTGCTAGGTTCTGTTAGCCGTGTGAGTGAAGCCGATGCAGAGGAAGCCAAGAAACAAAGAGCGATAAGCCATAGGCTAGAAGCTAACGAACACATTATTGAAGTAGTGCAAGAAGTATTAGCGAGCGAATCAATGCAGAAAACTGAACTCATTAACCAAGTACACGAGCTAGGCGGTTTTTCTAAAGCCAAGGCTATCAAGAGGACGAAAGCGCGGCTAAAGCAGAGTACGGGGCACAGTTTAGAACTGACGTTGAAAGCTTTATCAGCCATGAAGCCGTTGAAGCTGTCACCATACCAGACCGTTACGAGTTAGCCCCCGCTCGTGTGAATTACTACATAGCCTTTGTGGATGCTGCAGGCGGCAGCGGTCAAGACGCTATGACTTGCGCCATTGCTCACAAGGATAATCAAACAGGTGCGCTTATTCTTGATGCTGTACGCGTGGAGAAGCCCCCGTTTAGTCCTCAAAACGTAGTGGAAAGCTTTTGCACATTGTTTAAGCAGTACAACGTTAAAAGAGTCATAGGCGATCGCTGGGGCGGTGATTTTGTTCAAGAGCAATTTAGAGACCGCGGCATAGCATACGAGCCAAGCGAAAAGACCAAATCAGAAATCTATATTGAGCTATTACCCCTCATCAATTCAGGCCGCGTCGAACTACTCGACAACAAGCGACTACGCCAGGAGTTAACAGGACTCGAAAGGCGAACTAGCAGAAGCGGCAAAGATTCAATAGACCATGCTCCAAGCGCACATGATGACTTAATCAATAGTGCGGCTGGGGCATTAGTTAATGCAGTTAATTACGACCAGCCAATTGCAGGCGCACCAATAGGATAAAACACCATGACTTATAGAACAGATTTGAAATACGACAAAGGCCAAGTGGTATTAAATAACGCTGGCAACGCTGACACTCGCAAAAAGTTACCCGAAGTGACACTTTCAGACCGACTACAATCGGGCGCATGGGGTGACTCAATACTCAAAGAATTGGCTAAGTATGATAAAGATAGCGATCCTGCTATTAATTCAGCCGTTAGCACTCACAAGCGGCTTGTAGAGACAGCGCAAAAGTTTGTAAAAAGACGCTCCCATCAAGACCCGTCAGTTACACAGTATACGCACCTAAAGCGTTTGAGCACTGACTATTCACAAGCATTGCAATCACATCAAGTATCAGTAAAACGAGCGCAGGTGGCTTTAATCGATACCCAAATCAATGCAATTTCAGCATTTAAAGACCGTTTAGGTTTTAACGACAAACATGCTGATGAAATACGTTCTCGCATTTACGGCCTTAACGCTGCAGACCGTAGTGAGCTATTAAACCAAGCTGTTAACAGTGGTGATGGAAATATCCTTTCAGCGGTGCTAGATGCTCACCCTATGCTTACAGGCTTAACCAACGAACAGCAAACCGCTTACCGCACAATGGCTATGAACAAACATGCGCCAGAACTACGAGCCATTGAAGAACAATCAGACAAGCTATTAAACATTATTTCGGATTCATACGCAGACCTAGTAAGTGCTAAAGATGCTATGACGGGTAAAGCCATTCTTGACGAATATCAGCGCGACATTGAAGCGGCTGAAAGTAACTAAGGAGTAACCGCCATGACCAGACTAAAAAGCCCTTTATTCAGCGAAAACATTTTCGATAAAAACTTAGGCGACTTTGCACAGCGTGACGGTTTTACCGCTATCAAAGGCCAAATTAAAAAGCTTGGCTCACTAGTAGACGGTTTAGCGGCTATACGTGACAACCGCGACCCGTTCAAAACTCAGGCTCAAATTGAGGTGGACTATAAAAAGTCATTTGAAAAGGCGCAGGCATCCGCTCAGGACTCAATGCAGCGAAACATTGATACCATTGTAAAACTGCAAGATGAAGCGCGTGAGCGAATGTTTAGAAAAACTAAGCTTAATTTACAGTCACCACATGCGCAGGAAATACGCCAAGTATTGAGAGCGTTTGGCGATACAGAACAAGGTGAAAAGAAGCGTTCAGAGTTTCTAAACAAGGCTGTTCAATCTGGCAAGGCCGATATTATTAATGCGGTTATTTCAACGCCTGCAGAACTATCGTTTCTAACAGACAGAAAGGCTAATGAGATTTTCGATATGTATATCGATAAACATGCGCCCGAGTATCGCGAGGAAATGAAAGCAATCGACAAGGCCGAAGAAATGTTAAAGCTGGCTTATGACTCTTTTGAGGCATCAAGTGCCGAAATGCGCGATCCTTTCCTTGAGGTAGAGTCAGAGACAGCAAAGCAAAAGGCTGATGTAGCCGAGCAAGCGCTTAATAGTGCGTTAAGTGAATAATCAGGCACTCAGTACAGTTATGTTACCGAATGGCATGGTGCAAACTAGATATCGAAAAGTAACCCGAGGGATTACTTCCATAGGTGCGGTGGACGTTTTAAACGACTTGCGTACTGGGGGATTAGGCGGAGAGTGCCCCCTATCTACTAAAACCCCGTTTCCCTGCAGCATTAGGATAGTAACTAACTATAAAATGTGTGCAGGGGCTAGCTAATGGAAAAAGAGCATTACCTCACACCAGCAAGGCCAAGCCCAGAACAGCGTTTATGGGGCGCGGCCTTAGCTCTTTTGATAGCTGATGCGCGTTTCTACATCGAAAGCGGCAAAGCTAAACAACCCCACCATAAAGAAGCGTTCGACGACTTATGTTTTTGTGGTGCTATGACTAGGCGGTTATGCGAAAAAGCAGACACAGACCCAGTATGGCTAAGTGAAAGGTTTAGGAGGTTTGCGCGGCGACATATAAGTAATAGCCGAACTGGCTACTAAATGGCTACTGGCTATAACAAAAAATTCTAAGGCGTTAAATTCAAGAATCAAATTTAACGTAAGGGGATGATTTTAAAGGAGAAGTTGGTCGGTGTGAGAGGATTTGAACCTCCGACCCCTGACACCCCATGACAGTGCGCTACCAGGCTGCGCTACACACCGACCGAAAGAGCGAGTAAGTCTACTCAATTTTACTCACAATGCAACGAGAATTAGCAATTAGACGGTTCAAGCGCTCAATTGCTAACCACCTTGTTAAATATCCCCGTAAAACACAGTCTTACAAATGCCGCTAATAGGTGCTAAGCCAATGTCACGTAGCACACTGCGGTAACAACCAAGGCAACCAACACATTCAGCATCACACCTTCTCTCGCCATGGTTTTTATATCGAACTTTTCGGTTGAATAAGCAATGGCGTTTGGCGCTGTGGCTACGGGTAGCATAAACGCACAGCTTGCGCTTATGGCTGCGGGTATCATTAGCAATTTCGGGTCAACCCCAACCGCCATTCCTGCCGCAGCTAAAATAGGCATAAGCAATGTGGATGTTGCCGTGTTAGACGTGATTTCCGTTAAAAACGTAACAAACAAGCAAATGCCAAGCACTATTAAGATAACAGGTAACGTAGCTAGCCCCGTTAGCCAAGACCCCATTAGAACACTTAGCCCAGATGCCATAAACGCTTTAGCAATACAAATACCGCCAGCAAACAGTAACAACATGCCCCACGGTATATCGTTAGCTGTTTTCCAATCCAGTAACTTGTCGTTATTACCCTTGGCATCAACGTGGCCATTGTCGTTGCCACTATTGGTAAAAAACATAGCCGCAACGCCCGCTACGGCAATAGTGCTATCGCTTATTGTGCTTACGCCTATCCACGCTGTCCAAAAGGGCCTGAAGATCCACGCCAGCGCTACAGTTCCGAATATCGCCAGCACTCGCTTTTCCGCCCTACTCCACGTGCTTGGCACTGGCAAATCTATATGACCAACTTCTTTGATTCCCCTTGCCAGCCACAACGCCATAATGGGAACGCCAAGAATCACAATAGGTACGCCTGTTTTCATCCAATCGATAAAGCTGTACTCAATGCCTTGCGTTTCCTCATATACACTCATGAAAATAATATTAGGCGGTGTACCGATAGGTGTTCCCACGCCCCCAAGGCTTGCCGAATAAGCTATACCAAGAATAAGCGCCACACCAAAGCGTGGGTTATCTACCGCATTGATAATGGCGATAGCCATGGGCAACATCATTAAAACGGTGGCGGTATTACTGATCCACATACTCAGTACGGCTGTGGTTAGCATAAACCCCAGCACCAGCTTTAACGGGCTTCCGCTGCCGGTTAACCGCAGCATATAAATTGCGAAACGCTTATGGAGGTTAGCGCGCTCTAACCCTTTAGACAGCATAAATGCAGCCATTAAAAGAATAATAACGTGGCTGCCAAGCGAAGACGCCGCTTCGCTGTGAGAAAGCACACCAAACAAGGGGAATAACGCGAAGGGTAATAACGATGTGGCCGGAATGGGTAGCGCCTCTGTAACCCAAAGAATGGCGACAAACAGGGTAATGGCGGCGGTAAAGATGATCTCGTTTGGCTGGCCGGCCGTCCACAAGCCAAGGCCACTAATTACAGACACAATTAGCGCAATCAAAATAATGGTGTTCTTGCGCGTGGGTATGCGTTGTGTTTTTTCTGACGTAGGTTGAGGGTTTGAGTGCATTGCGCTTCCCTTTACTGATAGCTTTCTTATAAGTGCTAGGGATTGTTGACTTTTTACTGTAACGCAAAGGTCAACAGGCCCTTATTATTTGCTCTTATAATATCTATCAGTAATTCGAGTAACGCACTAGGCTTTTTTTAAAAACGGCGCTTTTATTGTGTAAATAAGCCTATTTACTTTGGTCATCTGAAGAAATTCGGCTAGCTACAGCACCTGCTTGGTCTTTGTATTTAGCATCAACCCTTGCGTTGTAAGGCTTCTCAGCGGGCGCTGATAACACCTCAAAGCTAAGCGCGCCAATTTTCATTTTTGGTCGAAGCGCTAGGGGCAATTTACCACTGTTGTAAAACTCAAGCACGATATTACCCGACCAACCCGGGTCAATACGATGAGCCGTGACGTGCACCATTAGGCCTAAGCGCGCAAGCGATGAACGCCCGTCTAGCCAGCCTACGATGTTATCTGGCAAGGTTACCGACTCGTGCGTAATTGCCAGTGCAAGTTCTCCAGGATGCAAGAAAAAGGCTTTACCTTCTTCTAGTTCAATTTCGTCGCTCATTACGTGGTCGAGGGCTTCTTGAACCTGCGCTTTAGGGCCGCTTAAATCAATAAACGGCGCCTGGTGATCTTCAAACACGCGAAATTTATTACCTAAACGGATATCTACCGTTACACCACTAATCTGATCGTAGTCTGGTGTTGGGTCAATTTTGATTTTTCCATCTTGAAGATGTTGATAGATATCGCGGTCGCACAAGCGCATGGTGTATTCCTCATTTCAGTAGGCCGCTATTATGCGTATGTCACCGCATGCATTCAACTACTCAAAGGCTTGTTTTCTCTGCTTTTGCGCAATTTTTATAAGGTTTTACCAAATTTAAGCTAAAGCCGTGAGAACGTACATCACGTTAGCAACTCGCTAGGCTTTGCCTACTATACCAATGGGGTCGCCTTTTATGTGTTTTGCAGCCCCTTCGCGGGGCTTAACAGTTAGGGCTAATTGCATAGATAGTGCGCGTGCCGCCTCGCGATAACTCTCGCTTAAGGGGCTGTCTGGAGAGGTTATCAAAAGCGGCGTGCCGGCATCGCCGTGTTCACGAATGTGGATATCAAGCGGCAATTGACCTAAAAGGGGCAATCCGTGACGTTCTGCCAATGCCTCTCCACCATTTTTAGCAAACACGTAATCTTTGGTGCCGCAAGCCCTGCACTGGTAATAACTCATGTTTTCGATAAGCCCTAACACCGGCACGTTAACCTTCTCAAACATGCTTATACCTTTTTGGGCATCGGCCAGCGCTAAATCTTGCGGTGTTGTTACCACCACAGAAGCCGTTAGCGGCACCTGTTGGGCCATGGTCAACTGGATGTCGCCAGTGCCTGGTGGCATGTCAACAATTAAGTAATCCAGCACAGGCCACAATGTTTCATCTAATAACTGTTTAAGTGCCCTACTTGCCATTGGTCCGCGCCACACCGCCGCGTCTTCCTGCGGTACTAGGTAGCCTATCGAGTTAGCCACCAGCCCATGTGCCGATAGCGGCTGCATGTGCTTATTATCTTCGCTTTCAGGGTGCGCCTCCGGGTTGCCAAGCATAATAGGAATAGACGGTCCGTAAATATCGGCATCTAGAATGCCCACTTTCGCACCTTCCTGCATAAGCGCAAACGCAAGATTAATACTGGTTGTAGACTTCCCTACCCCACCCTTGCCGGAGGCAACCGCTATAATGTTTTTAATATTGGTAACCGGCGCAACTTCAGTTTCCCCACTAGCAACCTTGTGTTTAAACGTGAGCTTGCTCGCATCAAACTTACCTTCAAGCTGCTCAAGCACTGTTTGTTTAAGCGCGTCTAACTGTGTAGCAATGCAAAACGGTAGAGTAACGGTAATGCCCGCGCTTTCATTGTCGGGGTGAGTGAATGCACACCACGGCAAGGTATCTTCTACGTCTACGCTAAAATACGTGGCCAAAATAGCAGCAACTTTTTGTGTTGCGGGCTTTGCTTTACGAGAAAAGAACATAAAATGCCTTACTAGTAGTAGAATTGTGTGAATTACGTAATGCAAAAAACGCGGTTTTCCGCTAGTATTTGCAGCCATTTTGAAACGCAAAGAATCAATAACGTCATTATGTCAGAAAAACGCCGAATTCTGGTAACCAGTGCGTTGCCATACGCAAATGGCTCTATTCACTTAGGTCATTTGCTAGAACACATTCAAACCGACATCTGGACTCGTTTTCAGCGCCTTCGCGGAAACGAATGTTACAGTGTTTGCGCCGACGATGCACACGGTACGCCGGTTATGCTTAAAGCCCAAGAGCTTGGCATTACGCCAGAAGAAATGGTGGCTAGAACCCGTGCTGAACACCATCAAGACCTTGTTGATTTTCATGTTAACTACGACAACTACTATGTAACTCATTCGCCAGAAAACAAGGCGTTGTGTGAAGAAATTTACACTCGCTTGGATAACGCAGGTTACATCAGCAAGCGCACTATTAACCAATTGTTCGACCCTGAAAAAGAAATGTTCCTACCGGACCGTTTTGTTAAGGGTACCTGCCCAAGCTGTGGCGCAGAAGATCAAAACGGCGATAGCTGTGACGTATGTGGCGCAACGTATAGCCCGACTGAAGTGAAAAATCCTCGCAGCGTTGTATCTGGTGCTACACCGGTACTACGTGAATCTGAGCACTTCTTCTTCGACCTGCCAAAGTTTGAAGGCATGTTAAAAGAGTGGATCCGCTCAGGTGCTCTTCAAGAAGAGATGGCAAACAAGCTACAAGAATGGTTCACCGAAGGTCTTCAGCAGTGGGACATTAGCCGTGACGCGCCTTACTTCGGATTTGAAATTCCAGGTGCACCTAACAAGTTCTTCTACGTGTGGGTAGATGCGCCGGTTGGCTACATGGCTAGTTTCAAAAACTTCTGCGACCAAAACAACCTAGAGTTTGATGATTTCTGGAAGGCCGACTCAGAAGCTGAGCTTTATCACTTTATCGGAAAAGACATTACTTATTTCCACTGCCTGTTCTGGCCTGCCATGCTAGAAGGCGCGGGATACCGTAAGCCTACTGGCGTAAACATTCACGGTTTCGTAACCGTAAACGGCGCGAAAATGTCAAAATCGCGCGGTACCTTTATAAAAGGTCGCACTTACCTTGACCACTTAAACCCAGAATACTTGCGTTACTACTTTGCCTCTAAGTTAGGCGACGGTGTTACCGACATCGACCTTAACTTTACTGACTTCGCACAAAAAGTGAATTCAGATCTGGTAGGTAAAGTGGTTAACATTGCAAGCCGCTGTGCAAGCTTTATCACTAAGCGTTTCGACGGAAAGCTGTCTGACAACGTGATTGAGCCAGAACTGATTGCTGAGTTCCAAAACGCATCAGAGAACATTGCTGCACTTTTCGAAAAGCGTAAGTACCACCAAGCCGTGCGTGAAATCATGGCCCTTGCTGATAAAGCAAACCAGTTCATCGACAACAACGCACCTTGGGTAACCATTAAAGACGAAACTAAGCAGCAGTTTACACACGATGTATGCTCGCTAGGTATCAACATGTTCCGTCTGTTGGTGATTTACTTGAAGCCTGTGCTACCTGTACTTGCAGAAAAAGCAGAGACATTCCTAAACGACTCGTTTGACTGGAATTCACTGCAAACCCTATTGAAAGGTCACGCCATCAACAAATTTAAGCCGATGATGCAGCGTGTAGAAATGGAGAAAATCGACGCCATGGTTGAAGATTCAAAAGAAAGCCTAGCGCCAGCAGCACCGGCTATCGACCCAGACAGCCCGCTTGCTAAAGACCCTATCAGCGACACTATCTCGTTTGATGAGTTCGCAAAGGTAGATTTACGTATTGCACGCATTGCTAACGCCGAGCACGTAGAAAAAGCAGACAAGCTTTTACGTTTAGAGCTGGATTTAGGCGGCGAAACTAAGCAAGTATTTGCAGGTATTAAGTCGGCCTACTCGCCTGAAGCCCTTATCGGTAAGCACACGGTAATGGTGGCTAACCTAGCGCCCCGCAAAATGCGCTTTGGTTTAAGTGAAGGTATGGTATTAGCCGCGGGCCCTGGCGGCGACGAGCTATACATTCTTGAGCCGCACGAAGGTGCAAAGCCGGGTATGCGTGTTAAATAACGCCTAAAAGCGCTTCGCATTAAAGCAAGGTGACATTCAACGCTATAAAGCGACGGGTTGTCACCTTTTTAATTGAGCGGTTGATGAAGCCCTCTCATTTGTGAAACCCAAAATCACATAGATAGGTTCATGGTGCAAACATACTGGCTTTTAATCTCAGTAAGGTCATCACGCACTATGCAACTCAATCATCACTTACACATTCTTTAAAGCACCCGCCCCTTAGTAAAATAGGCTAGCGACCTCTAGTCAACAAAAGAGCCAATGCCACTTGAGTTAATTTACGGCGATCTAACATTCTTTCTTTAACGTAATCAACGTGTTTGATTAACGAAAGAGGTATTTATGGAAGATTTCTTCGGGACTAATATCGATTTATCGGAATTAACCGAAAAAGCGATATCACTGGTGATGACTTATACCCCCAAATTGCTATTGGCTATTCTTACTTTGGTGGTGGGTCTCTGGTTAGTGAATCGTTTTGTAAACCTATTGGATCACCGATTAGGTAAAAAGGACCCCACGTTAAATAAATTTTTATGCGGACTTATAAGCGCCGTTTTAAAAGTGATGTTGTTGATTTCTGTTGCCTCTATGATAGGCATTGAAACCACCTCATTTATCGCCGTAGTGGGTGCAGCAGGTTTGGCTATCGGTCTTGCATTACAAGGCAGCCTGGCTAACTTTGCTGGCGGTGTGCTAATACTGATTTTTAAACCCTTCAGAGTGGGTGACACCATTGAAGCAGAAGGTAATTTAGGGTCGGTTGCCGAGATACAAATTCTTTATACAGTACTTAACACTTTCGACAATAGGCGTGTTGTTATCCCCAACGGTAATCTGTCTAATGCCACGTTGACTAACGTTAGCGTATACGATAAACGCCGCTGCGACATGACATTTGGCATTGGCTACGATGATGATATCGACAAAGCAAAGAAAATTTTGCAACGTCTGTTTGAAGAGGATGAACGCTCATTGACCGAACCCGCACCTAGGATCTGTGTAGGGGGATTAGGTGATAACTCAGTCGACCTGATGTTTAGACCTTGGGTCGGCACAGATGATTTGTGGCCTTACTACTGGGATATGCAGGAAAAAGTTAAAAAAGCCTTCGATGAAGAAGGTATCAGCATCCCTTATCCGCAGCGAGATGTACATCTGTATAACGCAAGTAACGATTAAACCCTCAAAAAGGGAGATAGCTTTCTAAGCTATCTCCAATTTTTCTTTTAAAATTGGCTTATTAACTCGAAAGTCTGGCGAAATCGACTATCGCAGCGCAGCACATATCGAAAATAGTTAGCCACTTGTCATCACCACATGCCTAATAGCAAAATGCGTTGCACGTGCATGACGTATACTTTAACGCAGGGAACGGTTTGCGGCTGAAGTTCTTGCACTTGCCCCTACTGCAGAAAAGCGCGGTTTTAAATTACGTTTAGGCTTTATAGCAGTCATAGGGATGACCCGTTTTTTAGCCAATATAACGTATACAGCGCTGCACCAGGGCAAATAAGACGCTAAATAGTGCTGAATCTTAGCGGCCCCTTTCCACCGTTGCTGAAAAAATAGCGTAGAGAACAGCACCTGGCGCTGCTCAACAATTTCAAACCCAAGTAGTTGTAGCCAATCTTTCATGCGGTAGGACGTGAAAAAGCGTGCATCGTGTAAAATATTTCCACGCTTAACGGGTAAAAACTTAGCAATTCCGGCAAGGCTTAAAGGGTTAAAGCCGCTAATAATGACGTAACCGTTTTGTGTAATAACGCGGTCTACTTCTCTTAATATTTCATGGGGGTCTTGGGCAAAATCTAGCTCGTTAGCCAATAAAAAGCCGTCAATACTGTTTTCAGCAAAGGGTAAGGAATGTGACTGCCCTACGACCATATTTCCTTTGTTGATTGTCGACTCGCTGCTTTTTTCATGTAACTGTGAAGGTGAAACTTTATTGTCGGCGATATCTTCAGATGCGTTATTGGCGTCTAATTGGTGGCCAAACTGGTTATCAAATGGCACTTGGTTAATATGATGCCTTATAGGGCTAGTGTCTAAATTAATCTCGGCACTTAAAGAGCCTAGCTTAGCAAAGTGATACCCAAATATGCGCTCGGCATAATCGTCGCACACCGTTTTAACAGCATCGCGTATGTGCTCGCCCGCGGGGAAGTCTTTCCAACTTGTTGGGTAGCGGGGAGGTTTGGCTCTAAACGCCGATTTCATTATCACTGCGCGCTCTTTGGTTGCTCTGCTGTCCACAAGCCCCTATAGTAACGCATAATTCTACCTACACAAGCAGGTACAAATATGACGGCAGAAACATTTCCTTCAGGCATCACCATTCACCCCATTCCCGCTTTTACCGATAACTATATTTGGTGTATTTACGATGATACCAACGCGATTGTGGTAGACCCGGGTGACGCTGAGCCAGTATTGGCATTTATTAACGCGAAAGGCCTAACGCTGAGTGCGGTGCTCATTACCCATCACCATAGAGACCATACTGGTGGTATTGCCAAACTGGCTACCGCGGTGCCAGAGTTGCCGATTATAGGCCCACGAGGCAATCATATCCGTGGCATCACCAAGTCGGTGGCCCAAGGCGATACGGTATCACTGCCTATATTGAATCTGTCGTTCCAGGTAATGGAAGTGCCTGGACACACGCTCGATCATATCGCCTTCTTTGGCCATGGCGCGCTGTTTTGCGGCGATACACTGTTTTCGGCCGGATGCGGTCGTTTATTTGAAGGCTCGCCCGAACAAATGTATCACTCTTTGAATAAACTCAAGCGCCTTCCCGATGACACCAAAGTGTACTGCACGCACGAGTACACTCAAGCCAACGTTAACTTTGCGTTAGCCGTAGAGCCTGATAATGGCGCACTTAACCACTACGCAGATTGGGTTGCATCGATGCGTGAGCAAAACCTTCCCACGTTACCCAGTAATCTTGAAGAGCAAAAAAACATAAACCCATTTTTACGCGCCCATGAACTTTCTGTAAAAACTGCTGCCGAAGCCTATTGCGAAAATAACCTGGCCGACGATGTAGCAGTCTTTGCTGCAGTTCGCCGCTGGAAAGATGAGTTTTGATGCAATAGTAAACCGTTTATCGTAACATTGACGGTTTGCAGTGCTCCAAGAGGTTTCTTCATATATGCAGTTGAAGTTTTTCCCACTATCGCCGCTGATATTAGCGATAGGTTTAACGGGTTGTCAGTTAACCGATAATAATAACGACAGTGCGCAATTAGAAAGTAACGAGAACGCTTCATTAGAAGCGTGTAGTGAAATTCACAATACCGAAGAAGCCATTTCCGATTGCGAAATTGCAAGGGACGGCGTTATTGATGTTGTTCATCCTAATGACGACGTCTTAGAAGAAGGTGCAGAGCTTACCGATACGCCAGATTTACACACGCAGGCCGTTGTCACTAATGTGTGGGAACGGGCCAGCGCCAATTTTGCGCTGCCTATTCCAGATGAAAAGCGGATAAGTTCGCAAAGAAAATGGTATCTAAAGCACCCCGAATACATGGCCCGCGTAGTCAAGCGTGCCAAACCTTTTTTGTATTACATTGTTGAAGAAATTGAAAAGCGCGACATGCCTATGGAGCTTGTGCTTTTACCTATCGTAGAAAGTGCGTTCGACCCTTTTGCCTACTCTCATGGGCGTGCAGCAGGAATGTGGCAGTTTATACCTGGTACAGGTAAACGCTTCGGTATGCCACAGAACTGGTGGTACGATGGCCGCCGCGACGTGGTTGCTTCTACGAAAGGGGCGTTAGACTACCTCACATACCTAAACGATATGTTTGACGGAGACTGGCTTCATGCACTTGCCGCGTACAATAGTGGTGAAGGCAGAGTGCAAAGAGCGATTAAAGCGAATAAACGGGCGGGTAAACCTACTGACTTTTGGAATTTGAACTTACCGAAAGAAACCCGTGCATACGTGCCAAAGCTGTTAGCCCTAGCCGACATTCTTAAAAACAAAGACGAATATGCCTATTCTTGGCCGGAAGTGGAAAACGTAGCGGTTATTGAAGTGGTAGATATTGGTTCTCAGGTAGACCTTGCCTTTGCCGCAGACCTAGCCGGCATGTCGTTAAAAGAGCTACATGCACTCAACCCTGGCTTTAACCGTTGGGCCACATCGCCAGATGGACCACATAGGCTTGTCTTACCCTTAGGAAAAGCCGCCGCGTTTTCTCAAGCTCTGGCCAAAATCGATCAAAAAGAGCGCCTAAACTGGGTTCGCCACACGGTGAAGTCAGGCGACAGCTTGAGTAAAATTGCTAAGCAATACCACACTACGGTGAAAGTGCTAAAAAGAATTAACCAGCTGGATAGCTCTATGATTCGAGTGGGCCAAGCGATTATGGTACCCGTTGCACTGCAAGAACTCGATAGCTACACGTTATCACAGGAACAGCGCCTTGCCAGTTTGCAAAGTGGCAGTGGGTCTAAACAGAAAGTACGCCATACGGTTAAATCAGGTGATACGCTTTGGGATATCGCCCGTAAGTACAAAATAAGCACCAAACAACTTGCTAAGTGGAACGGTATGGCGCCTGGCGATATGCTTCATCCAGGTAAGAGATTAGTAATATGGCAACAAGGAACGCCTCAAAACGGCGTTACCAAGAAGCTAACTTACACAGTCAGAAATGGTGACTCCTTGTCTCGTATTGCCAGCAAGTTCAATGTTAAAGTAAGCGACATAGGCAAGTGGAACTCACTAAATACCAAACGTTATTTACAGCCAGGCCAGAAGCTTAAGCTTTACGTAGATGTAACTAGGTCTAGCGCCTCAGGCTAACCCTTGTTCGACTAGCACCAAACAGGATATGGAAATGCTAAGAATTAACCGAGAAAATCTGCGAAACAGTCACGAAACGCCTTGGTTAATTTTAGACTTAGTCATGTTAGGTATACTTTTTGTGAACCTAACATGGCTCATTTTCGATGCGCTTTATGCTACAGACTTTGTATACGGTCTATTAGGTACATATTTCCCCGCATTTCTTAACGCTTACGACCCAATTCACGCCAACTTTCTGTTGGTCGACTTAGTGTTTATTGCCATCTTCTTTACCGAGTTCTGTTTTCGTTGGGCCGTTGCTATTGTTCGTAAAGAGCACTTACGCTGGTACTTCTTTCCGTTTTTGCATTGGTACGACATCATAGGCCTTATCCCTACTGGGCCTACCCGCCTATTTCGTTTCTTGCGCATATTTTCTATTTTGCACCGCCTGCACAAATTCGAAATCATCGACTTAAATCAAACCGCGGTCTTTCGCTTTTTTGCGTTTTACTACGATGTATTTGTTGAAGAGTTAAGCGACCGAATTGTTGTAAAAGTGCTCAGCGATGCGCAAAAAGACATCTCAGCAGGTTCGCCTTTGTTAGACGATATCAACGCACAGGTACTGGCCCCCCGCCGTCCTGTCATTACCCAATGGATGGCTGGCGTTATTAACCATTTAGGCCAGTCAATTCAAAGCGAAGAGCACGGCGAGGTGATACGGGAGCACGTGCGCAAGAGCGTGGGTAAAGCGGTGAGAAGTAATGCACAAGTTTCTTCCCTGCATTACCTACCTGTTATCGGCAAAA